>ERZ773035.6-NODE-6-length-204703-cov-11.040851_pt1 | contig 204703 bp, 210 predicted proteins | sample MGYA00511487_ERZ773035 | MGnify/ENA primary metagenome ERZ773035 (study PRJEB29015, sample SAMEA2737985) | human oral metagenome | biome: human oral; feature: human-associated habitat; material: dental | place: China | collected 2024 ... | reverse complement strand
TTTGTTGATACGCGAAACGGATGGAAATTTAATAATGTGTTCATAGTGATTACCCTAGTGCGATTGCAGCGCCGCAGTAAAGCGCCGTATATCGCTTGTTATGCCGAGCAGGAAAAGAGCTGCGATGATCGCGAGCCCTGCGTACTGCGCGTAATATTGTATTTTCGGATTGATCGGACGGCGGCAAACGAATTCGACGAAAGCGAAAAAAATCAAAGCGCCGTCGAGCACCGGTATCGGAAGCAGATTCATAATAAAAAGCGAAATGCTGATAAAAGCCATGAGTTCCAAAATCGCCGTAATGCCCTGTCTGAACCCCGCGCCGAATCCGTCTTCGACGGTGTTTCCGAGCATACCCGCAACACCGACGGGACCTGAAATCGCATTTTGCACGTCGGCTCCTTTGAACAAAAGCGCTATGCTTTTTACGGTAAGCGAAAGCGTTTCGCCCGTCCGTTTTGCACCTTCGCCGAGCGCTTTAAAAAATGGATACCGTTTCGCTTCGCGCATTATCGGCTCGTTCGAAAAAGGCGTGACGCCGATCTTTCCGCTCCCGGTCGATTTATCGAAATCGCTGTGCACGGTACAGGCGAGCTTTTCGCCGTTACGCAATACGACGATATGTAAATCCCTGTCGGGGTTCGATGCGACTTCCATGATGATATCGGAAAAATCTTCGACGGGTTTTCCTCCGATCGATATGATAGTGTCGCCGGTTTTCAATCCCGCTTCTCGAGCCGCCGAATGTACTTCGGGATAGGCTTCGTCCGCAAGCTTTATCTTTGCCGTATACGAATAATACGTATAGCCCGTCATCGCGACAGTCGAAAAGGCGGCAAAAGCAAAGAGCGCATTGAAAAAGGGTCCCGCAAATCCGATGAGAGCGCGTCCGAGCGGGTTGATACCGTAGAGCGAATCGCGCTCGGCTTCGATGCGCGGAGAAGAGGAGCCGAGCGCTGTTCGAAAATCGCGCTCTCCTTTCATGCCGCAGTATCCGCCGAGGGGCAAAAGCGATAAACGGTAGTCGGTACCGCCGATCGTTTTATGCAGCAGGGCGGGGCCGAAGCCGAGCGAAAAGGATTCGACTTTTACGCCGAATAATTTCGCTGCGAGAAAGTGTCCGAGTTCGTGAAAAAAAACCAAAAAACCGAGGCAGACGATGCCGTAAATCCATTTCATATCAGAGTTTTTGCAAGAGATCTCGCTTTTGCATCCGCTTTAAAAACGTCTTCGAAGCTTTCGGGTAACATTGTCCAATCTTCGTCGAGCACGCTTCGAACGACGCGGGCGATATCGGTAAACGAAAGCTTTCCGTCGAGGAATGCGAGAGCTGCGACTTCGTCGGCTGCATTGTATGCGATCGTATAGGAAGCGCCTCGTTTTGCCGCTTCGTACGCGTATGAAAGCAGCGGAAAATCTTCGGTGCGCGGACGGAAAAACGTCAGTTTTTTGCCAAAAAGATCGAAAGCTTGAAGATAATTTTCCGACGTTTCGGGCCACGTCAGCGCCGAAAGAATCGGGTGTTTCATGTCGGGATCGGAAAGCTGGGCGTAGAGCATGCCGTCCTTTGTGCGCACGAGCGAATGCACGATGCTTTCGGGGTGGACGACGACGTGTACGAGGTCGGGCATCACGTCGAACAGACGGCACGCTTCGATCACTTCGAGCCCCTTGTTTGCAAGCGTCGCCGAATCGATCGTGATTTTTTTGCCCATCTTCCACGTCGGATGGGCGAGAGCATCTTTTACGGAAACGCGCGCAAGATCTTCTTTTGCGTATGTGCGGAAGGGGCCGCCGCTTGCGGTTATGAGGATTTGGGCGATATTTTCTTTGCCGATTTTTTCGATGAGACTGAAAATCGCAGAATGCTCCGAATCGACGGGGATGATGCGTGCGCCCGACTTTTGTGCGAGAGCTTGTATGAGATGCCACGCCATGACGACGGTTTCTTTGTTTGCAAGCGCCAGATCGACTCCCGCTTCGAGCACCGCCTTCGACGGAAGGAGACCCGCGCTTCCGGCTATTCCGTTTACCGCGATGTCGGGACGCGTTTGTTTTATGAGACGCTCGATGCCGTGCGGATCATCAGCCGTAAGCGTAAAATCGCAGCCGAAAGACGAAGCAAGCTTTTCGGTTTTTTCGCGGCTCGTATGAGAGGCGAGGGCGCACGCGCAAAAGAGGGCGGGCATATTTTTAATGATGTCGAGCGTGCTCGTACCGATGGAGCCGGTACAGCCCAAAACGAAAACCTTTTTCATCGTAAAAAGATCAGAACTCCGTAGAGCAGGCGGAGCGAAAGATAAAATACGGGAGCCGCAAACAAAAGCGAATCGATGGAATCCAAAACGCCGCCGCGGCCGGGCATAATGCCGCCCGAATCTTTTACGTTTGACGGGTGGTCATGATTTATCTAGAAACAATGTATGAAATGTTTGCAATAGAGGAGGTTTTTATGGACGGGCAATGGCTGCGAAAACGCTGCTGCCGACAGGTGCTCGCCGCACTAACGTTGGGCGGAACACTCCTGTTTTCATCGAGCGCTGGAGCTGCGGCGCTCTCCTTAAATGAAGCGATTGACTATGCCCTTGCAAAGAATACAGGGCTGCGCATCACACGCGAGGGGGAGCGCACAGCAGATGCAGCACTCAGGCAGGCGCGTGGGAAAAACAGTGTCTCGGCGGGTGCAAGCGATAGTCTCCGCATGAGTAAACAGGAACATGCACATGAGCAGATCTCAAATGGGATCAGCCTCTCGGCGAGCCTGCCGCTTTACAGCGGCGGTGCGAACGAGGCGGGCATCCGATCGGGTGAGATCGGTGTGCGTGCAGCACAGCTGAAGACGGAGCGTGCGCGGGAAGATCTGAAATATGAGGTCATCTCTGCCTACTGGAATGCAGCCGAGGCTCTTCAAAAAATCGGTGTGCAGCGCACTACGGTGGATAACTACGAGGCGCATTTGAAGAATGTCTCTGTGCTCTATGAGGCAGGCGCACAGGCGAAAATAGATGTTCTGCGCTCCTCGGTGGAACTGTCGAATGCGCGGCAGGAACTTATCCGTGCGGAAAACAGCTATGAGGTCAATCTTTCTGCGCTGCGCAATCTGCTGAATATCGACCGCACGGAGCCGCTGCGCTTAACGACGGATGTTTCCTATCTTCCATTTACAGCCTCCATGCAGGACTGCATTGCCTACGCCTATCGCAATCGTCTCGACCTTGCCGCGCTGCGCGATACCTTGGCGCAGCGTGAGCTTGCTGTCGATATTGCAAAGGCAGGCAAAAAACCGACGGTGGATCTTACCATCGGTACAGGGCTTTCGAGTCAGTTTCGCCCGCAGCGCGATGACACCACAGATGTATCCGCAGGCCTCAGCGTTAAATGGAACATATTTGACAGTGGCGTGACGCGCGCTCAGATTGATACCGCGGAGGCAGAACGCGACATTGCACTGCTGACTGTCCGCAAAACAGAGGAGAGTATTGATCTCAATCTGCGGCAGGCATATCTCAATATGCGTGAGGCGGAGAAACGGTTCAGCACCACAGGAGATGCCGTAAATCAGGCAGAGGAGGACGTATTTATTGCGGGGGAGCGCTATCGTGCGGGCGAGGGGATTCTCCTTGACGTATTGGATGCGCAGCTTGCGCTGTCCAAGGCAAAGACGAACGCCATCAGCGCTCGCTATGATTATGCGCGCTGCCGCGCACAGGTTGAAAATCTCATGGGAATGGCGCTTACTGACAGTGAGCGCGCCGCCGCAGAGCGTCTTCCCTATGTGAGCGATGCAGAGCGTGAGAACGCCCGAGCAGCCTACGTCGAGGCGGGGGCTATGGATGCAGCGCAGAAAGGAGAGTGACCTATGACACACAAGAAACGCATCGTCATCGGCATGCTCGCGGCGGTCTTCTTCGTTGGCATGGGCATCTATTGGTATCTCTCTTCAGAGGCGACACAGGAGGCCGCAAAGGTCGTTGAAACCGTCCCCGTCACGCGTATGAATATCAAGTCCACCGTTGAGGCAACGGGCACCATCCGTCCGGTAAATTCTGTCGAGGTCAGTTCTAAGATTACCGCGCGCATCAGTTCTGTCCTTGTCAAGGAGAACGATACCGTCACAGCGGGGCAGATTGTTGCGACCCTTGACGGCAAAGATTATGAGGCAAAGCGCGAACAGGCGCAGTACAGTGTGACCAACACACGCGCCAAGTACAACCGCATGAGCTATTTAGAGAGCATCGGTGCAAAGTCCAAATCCGACCTTGAAGACGCAGCATACAACTATGACACAGCGCAGTCCACACTTGAGGTGGCGAACTCCGACGCAAATGAGACCATCATCACGGCACCTATCTCAGGCGTTGTCGTCGGCGAGCCAAAGACCGCGGGCACAATGGCGGTGCAGGGTTCTGATAACCCAACCGTCATCATGCGCATTGCCGATCTCTCATCCAAGCAGATCAAGGCAAAGGTGGACGAGACCGACATCGGCAGCATCCACATTGGGCAGACGGCAACCTTTACCGTTGATGCCTACACGGATAAGAAATTTACTGCACACGTATCGAAGATCTCTCAGACCGACGTGTCGAACACGTGGGATACAAGCTCTTCGGGCAGCGCATCGTCCTCCTCCAATGCCGTTATCTACTACTATGTGACCCTTGACGTGGATGATCCGGAAAGCAAACTCCTGCCGGCCATGACGGCACGCGTCATCATCAATACGGCAGATCGCAGCGGTGCACTTGTCGTGCCGCTCACAGCGCTTAAAACCGACGCAGCAGGCTCCTATGTCCTCGTGCTGAAAGAGGATGGGACACAGGAACAGCGCTATGTTGAGACCGGCATCTACAGCGATGAATATGTTGAGATCCTCTCAGGGCTCAGCGAGGGGGAAAACGTCGTTAATACCTACACGGCAAAGATCGTGACAAACAGCATTCAGGCGGGCGGGCCACCGCCATTCTGATACAGGGGGATTTCGATGGAAACAAAAGAAGCGCCCTCGACCATCCGCCTGCGCGGCATCCGAAAACTCTATCAGATCGGCGGAGAGACCCTCGCAGCGCTCGACAGCATCGATCTCGACATTCGGCGCGGTGAGTTCGCCGCACTTATGGGGCCCTCTGGCTCAGGGAAATCAACGCTCATGAACATCCTCGGCTGTCTTGATCGCCCGAGTAGCGGCTCTTATCGGCTGGATGGTGTGGAGGTTGCGGGGCTCAGCGATGATGCGCTTGCGGCAACGCGCAACAAGAAAATCGGCTTCGTCTTTCAAAATTTCAACTTGCTCCCGCGGATCTCCGCCCTTGAAAACGTCGCCTTGCCTCTCGTCTATGCAGGCATGCGCAAAAGAGAGCGCATGCAGCGTGCAGTGGAGATGCTCGCGGCTGTCGGGCTATCCGACCGCGGGCAGCATTTGCCGAGCGAACTCTCAGGTGGACAGCGCCAGCGCGTCGCAATTGCGCGGGCGCTCGTCAACGATCCGCACATCATCATGGCGGATGAGCCAACAGGAAATCTCGACACGAAGTCTACGAAGGAGATTATGGACATCTTCGAGACCATGCACGAGAAGGGGCACACCATCATCCTCGTGACCCATGAGCCGGAGATTGCCCTGCGTGCGAGCCGTCAGCTCCTCGTGCGCGATGGGAAAATCACGCGCGATGAGGGAAAGGGGGTCGTGATGGATGTTGTTTAAGGAATGTTTCATCATGGCGGTGAATGCCCTCCTCGCGAACAAGCTCCGCTCCCTTCTCACGATGCTCGGTATCATCATCGGTGTCGGCGCTGTCATTGCGATGGTCTCCATCGGTATGGGTGTTCGGACGAGTGTCGCAGACTCCTTTGCAAGTCTCGGTTCAAATATGCTCATCGTCATGCCCGGTTCATCCAATCACGGAGGCGTACGCGGCGCAGCAGGCTCGCGCAAATCGCTGAAATATGACGATGCAAAGGCGATTGCTGCAAAGATCAAGGGCATTGACTACGTTTCACCGGTCGTCTCCACCGCCTATCAGGCCGTAAACGGCAACCTCAACTGGAACACAACTGTCGAGGGCGTCACTCCAGAGCTGATGCAGATCCGTTCGCTGAAGGTTGAAAACGGCTCCTTCATCACGGCGAGTGACATCACGAAGCGCAGCCGCGTCGCCGTCATTGGTCCCACCGTTGCGAGCAATCTGTTCGGCACGGAGAACCCCATCGGGAAGAACATCCGCATCAACAATCAACCGTTCAAAGTCATCGGTATGACTGCGGAAAAGGGGCAGTCCATTGGACAGGATCAGGATGATGTCATCTACATCCCCATCACGACGGCACAGGAGCGCATGCTCGCCATTACTTACATCCACGCCATCAATATACAGGTCGAAAGTCCAGAGCGCATGAATCAGGTGCAGGCGGAAATAGAGACACTGCTGCGCCAACGGCACCATATCCACCACGGTGCGGAGGATGATTTCACCGTGCGCAACATGACGAGCCTCATGGAGAGCTTTACGGAGAATACGAATATGCTGACACTGCTCCTCGGCTCCATTGCAGGGATTTCACTTCTCGTTGGCGGCATCGGCATCATGAATATCATGATGGTTTCTGTTACCGAGCGTACGCGTGAAATCGGCATACGAAAGGCGCTTGGCGCAACCTCCGCCAATGTTCTCATGCAGTTTATGATTGAATCCATGGTGATCGGTCTTGTCGGCGGCATGATTGGGATTGGCATAGGGGTCTCCCTCTCCAAGGCAATTGGTGCCTTTGGCGGGCTTACAACGACGATCTCCATCCTGCCGATCCTCGTGTCATTCTCTTTTGCCGTCGGTATTGGTCTCTTCTTCGGTATTTATCCTGCGCGCAAGGCGGCACGGCTTGACCCGATTGATGCGCTGCGGTATGAATAACCCCTTTATACACGAAAAGCCCGTGCGGGACAATTTGCTTCGCACGGGCTTTTCTCTGCGTTATATTTACTGATTGATGATCAATGCCATAAAGACAAGATCCTCCGTATCGGAGATATTTTCGATGGCATGCACCTCGCCGTCGGCGCAGAACGTCGTCGTGCCGGGGCCGATCTCCATCTCCTTCCCGTTGTCGTTGTAGCGTGCATGTCCCGAGAGGATGTGATAGGTCTCTGTATTTCCCTCATGGCGGTGTACGCCCATTGACGCATGCGGCGGGATGGTGACACGTGCGTACATTCCACATTTGCCATTGAGCTCTGCCGGCGTGAGCAGCTTTTGGATGTGAATTGTGCCGTTTCCGCCAAACCTCTTCTCTGCGTCGATGTGTTCGGATGCGATGATAGCCATTGTGATTGCTCCTTTTTGCAGAGCACGCAGCTTGCCGCGCGCAAATAATAAGTGCTTCCTGCCGTAAATTTTGTTAGAATAGATAATATACTGCGATAATTTATTATTCGCGACGGAGGTGTTATTTTCCTTTGATTTACCTTTTGAAATTTGGTGCAAGCTGGATTTTGCCCCCGGGGATTTTTATTCTCTGTATGGCGGGGCTTGCCGTGTACATATGGAAAAAGCGCAGGGAGCGCCGTGCTGGGGGCGTCCTTATGCTGCTTTCCTGTATGCTCTATCTGTTTTCGACCGGTGCCGTTGCCGATCGGCTGATGGGGGATCTGGAGGGGGTATATGAAGTCCCCGAAGCACCGGAGGGCGATGTCATCATCATGCTGGGCGGCGGGGCGATCGCAGGTGTTCGGGATGTAGACGGTGTTGGGATGCTCGCACAAAGTCCCTCGGCGCGTCTTTTGACCGTCGTACGCCTCTATCGCATCCATCACTTGCCGATTCTTCTCTCGGGGGGGCAGGTGTTTAGTGATACGGGATCCGAAGCTGAGATTGCGCGGCGTGTTCTGCGCTCTCTCGGGGTACCGGATGAGATGATCTACACGGAAACGCAGAGCCGCACGACTGGACAGAACGCGCAATATACGACACAGATTTTGCGGCGTGAGGGATTTGTGCACCCGATCCTTGTTACCTCCGCATTTCATCTGCCGCGTGCCGTGCTCAACTTTGAAAAAGAGGGCGTTTCCGTCACACCATACCCTGCGGATTTTTGGGTGAGCGCAGCCCCACAGTTCTATGCGATGAAGCTTGCCCCCAGTGCTGGAGCACTTCTTGTAAACACTGTATTTTTGCAGGAAAAACTGAGGACATTTGTCACGCAGTATATAGAATAAAATATTTATACTATTCTTTCGTATTTGAAAATAATTTCAACCATGTGTTTATTGGTGCACCTTAAAAAAGATTGACACATATATGCATAATATATTAAAATCATAATAAAATGTTTTCTATGATTCTCTGTACTAAAGAGAGGGATGTATACGTGGGAATGATGTGATGGTATGGTGTCTGTCCTTGTGAAAATCTGATGCAGGAGGCAATAGTATGAATCAAAAGACAAAAACACGGCAATTGGCACTGTGCGTTGCCGTAGCGTTGTCTGCCGGCGGGGGAGCCTATCTTCTAAATGTGCCATATACATACGCTGCGGATGTGGTGGGGCATAACGTACTAGTCAATAACCCGGCAGATCCTAAGCTCTTAGCGCCCGGTATCTCAGGCGGTGAGATCAACGCGCAGAGCGATGCGGGGAACGTGAGGAACAATACCCTCACAATGGATGGGGTATCGTATCTCACAGGCAGTGTCTACGGCGGCGTCACCTTTGGCACAGGGCGTGCAGAAGGGAACCATCTCGTCCTTCAAAATGGCACAGTTGTCAATGTATATGCTGCCGGCGGAAGGACGTTCGGCGGCAACGCCATAAACAACAAAGTGACGATTAGCGGCGCTGCAACAAGCGCCAGCCTCATATACGCCGCCGGCGGCGTCACAGACGGTGCAAGCGGAGATGCTGCATCGAATAAAGCCGTGATGCAGAATGGGACGGCCTCCAATCTCTATGGCGGATTTGTACTTGGTCCGAATTCCAAGGGCAGCGCAACGGGCAACGAAGTCACCCTCTCGGGCGGCACGGTGGGTCATGATGTTGCGGGTGGTATCATCCAAGGGCCCAGTGCGACCTCACAGGGCACAGGCAATGCCGCAGGGAACAAGGTAAATATTACGGGCGGTACCGTAAATGGTGTGACCTATGGTGGACTTGCGCGGGGGATCGGCGCAGCGACGACGAATAAAGTCACGGTCAGCGGAGCGGCGACCGCACTGAAGGATGTCAAAGGGGGACAGACTTCTACAGGAAAGGCTTCGGGCAATGAGGTCGACTTCAAGGAGGCGTCTGCCGATAATCTCATCGGTGGGCGTGTTTCGGGTACCAATGCGGCAGGGGATGCTGCGGGCAACAAAGTTACGCTTCGGAGCGGAACGATTGCGTATGATGTCCGAGGCGGCGATATTGTCGCGCCCACCGCTGCGGGAAATGTTGCTGATAATACCGTCACCATCAATAACGGCAGTGTTGGCAGAGAGGTCACTGGCGGGTACAATATGGGCCGCGGCAGCACCGAGCGGAACATTGTCAATATTGCAGGCGGCAGTATCACGGATGTTGTCACGGGCGGCCATGGAACTGGTGCGGGCAAGGTGTCGGGGAACCGTGTCAACATCACGGGCGGCACGCTCGCGGGTGAAATCCGAGGCGGCTATGCGGCCAATGCAGGCGAGGCGTCGGACAATCATGTCAGCATCACGGGCGGAACTGTAAACAGTCCGGAAATTTACGGCGGCAGAAGTGTCAATGGAAAGGCCATAGGCAATACCGCGACCATCGGCACCATTACGGTAGTCGGTGATGTCATCGGCGGCAGGGGGAAGGGTGCTGAGGGCAACAAGGTATTCCTCAAAAATACCGCCATGGTCAACGGCGATGCAATAGCAGGTCTTACGCCAACCGCCGGGAATGCAGCCAACAATATCCTCACCATCGAGACGACGGGGGCGACCGTGGCGGGCGCTGCTGTTGGTGGGCAGACCCGTGGAGCAGTAGGAGATGCCACAGGAAACAAGGCGATCATGGAGAGAGGCATGGCCGATCAGCTTATCGGCGGCATGGTCGCGGGCATCGGTGCAGCGGGCAAGGCCGAGGGCAACCGCGCAGAGGTGTCGGGTGGCACTGTAACAACAGCGGTGATCGGCGCTCAGATCGAAGATACTGCAGCAACAGGTGCAGTCAAAGACAACCATGCGGTTGTAAAGACCCAAACGGCCGGCTTCTTTGGCGATATTATCGGCGGACAAACCAAAGGCACAGGTGTCGTAACAGGAAATAGTGCCACCGTGAGCGGCAGCTCTGTAACGAGCGGCACCGTTATCGGCGGTATATCTCATACGGGCAGTGCCGAGAGCAATACAGTAAGCTTTAAGGAAGCGCATGCTTCCCGTATTGCGGGTGCATGGATTGATGGAACCAATGCAGCCGGAAATGCCATAAAAAATACAGTGACCATCGAGAGCGGCTCGGTGAACACAGGTGCATCGGGGGCCGTCATTGAGCAGACCAGTGCAGCCGGCAAGGTGCAGGAGAATACGCTGACCATTTCGGGCGGCACTGTAAACGGCAACAGTGTGGGCGGAGAGACGGCAGGTTCGGGCAATGCGACTGAAAATAAGGTACTCGTCAGCGGCACAGCAACCCATCTGAATGATGTCATCGGTGGATCTTCTGCACGCGGAAGCGCGACAGTCAACAAAGTGACGTTCCAACAGGCGACTGCGGCATCGCTCACGGGAGGACTTGTCACAGGCCTTTCTACGGGAAGCGTCACAGGCAATACAGTCGATATGATGAGCGGCACAGTGACGGCAGGCGTGTTCGGCGGCGGAGCCGGTGCGGGTGTCACCGTAGAGAAAAATATCGTCACTGTTGCGGGCGGCAGCGCGAGCGGCAGCATCATCGGCGGTAGGAATAGCGGCACAGGTGCGGTATCGTCGAATGAGGTCAAGCTCACCGGCGGCAGCATTCATGCAAATGTTTTCGGCGGACAGGCGGGCGGCGGTGCTGCCACAGGAAATATCGTAACCGTCAGCCGGAATGTCACAGGCAGTATTACGGGCGGCGTGTCTGCAAACGGTGTAGCGCATAACAACAGCGTGGACATCGGCGCGGTAACAGTCACCGGAAATGTCACCGGTGGTCAGGGAGCAGCATCCAACAATAATAAGGTGAACCTCACCGGATCGACGGTCACAGGCACGGTCACGGGCGGTACGGCGGCGAGCGGTACGGGCAATACACTGACAGTTAAGGGGAACAACCGTACGGGGAACGTCGCCGGTTTCCAGAAGCTCGTCTTTGACGTTGCAGCTCCCATCAATATGGCAAATCCTCTGCTAAAGGCTACAGGATCTGCCGCATCGAGCGACATCAACTGGCGTACAATCGAGATGAAAGGCACTGTGCCGACCTCATGGCTGAACCGTTCCATCACTCTGATGGAGAATATGAACGGTATCGCCTTTACGCCAAGCGGCAGCTATAACGGGAAAAGAGTTACAATCACCGCAGGCAAGTTCGAGGGCATCCTCGATACAGATACCCACAGCGGCGTTGGCGTGCGTAAAATCGAGTATACAAGCTACCAGTTCAAAGATGCGGTCGTAACGGGTGCAGCAAGCGGCACAGACACATGGGCGGGACGCTCCATTGCGGGCAATTCGACTGTGAACAACCGTCTCACCATCACCGGCGGCAGCACAACGAATGCCTATGGCGGCTGGACAGCGGGTACGGGTACAACAGCGCCGGCGGCACAGCAGAATGACACCAAAGACAACACCGCAACCCTCAACGCAGGCACCATAGCCAACCTCTACGGCGGGTATACAGCTGCCGCAGCGGGCAAAGCGACAGGGAATAAAGTATTCGTCAATGGCGGGAGTGTTACAGCAAATGTAACGGGCGGCTTTGGCGGAACAGATGCCACAGACAACCATGTAACCGTGACTAGCGGCAGTGTGGGCGGCACAATTCGGGGCGCCCAGTCGGCAGGGACGGCGCACAAGAACACCGTTGAAATCAAAGGCGGGAATGTTCACGCCAACATCCTTGGTGCAGACGCGGTCGGCGCGGCGACGGAGAATAAAGTCACTACGACAGGGACTGTCACAGGAAACATCACAGGTGCAAAATCCACGAGCGGCGCGGTCACAAAGAGCGTTGTCACCATCAAGGGCAACGTTACAGGAAACGTCACAGGCGGACAGACAACCGGTGCGGCCAATGCCAACACCGTGGACCTTGGTGCCGTGACGATTAACGGCAGTGTGACAGGCGGTGCCGGCAGCACGACCAGCAACAACAAAGTCAACATGAGCGGCACCACCGTGAGCGGCGTTGTCACCGGCGGCGCGGGAAGCGGTACAGGCAATGCACTGACAGTTAAGGGGAACAACCGTGCGGGCAATATCGCAGGATTCCAGAAACTGACCTTCAGCCTCGGGAATCTGAACCGTACAAATCCGATGCTGCGGCTTACGAACGGCACGGCGACGAATATCACCTTTGGCAGCATAGCATTTGAAGGGACACCGGAGCCGAAAGTAGGACAGATTACCCTGGTTGAAAAGAGTGCACCGAGCATCCATGTTGCAGACTATGCAGGCGTCCGGGGCAGAACCGAGGGCGACTTTGAGTATGATCTGGACACAGATACACAGACAGCGAATGCCAAGAAGATTCTCTTTGACGGGTATCGTTTTAGGAATGCAGAGGTAAGGACTACAGCAAGCGGCACAGACACATGGGCGGGACGCTCTCGCATAGGGAACTCGACCGTGAACAACCGTCTCACCATCACCGGCGGCAGCACAACAAGTGCCTATGGCGGCTGGACAGCGGGCACGGGTACAACAGCACCTGCGGCGCAGCAGAACAATACCACAGGCAATATGGTGACGTTGAAGGCCGGAACCGTTACGAATCTTTATGGCGGTTACACAACATCATCCAATGGCAGGGCCACTGGCAATACTGTCAATGTCAACGGCGGTGCGGCAACGAATGTGACCGGTGGTCATACTGCGGCGGCAGCTGGCCGTGCTGCGGGCAATATCGTCAATATCAATGCCGGAAATGTGGTACATGTGACAGGTGGATTCGGCGCTGCACAGGCGAATACGAACATCGTTACGGTCAAAGCGAATGTTACAGGCAGCGTCATCGGCGGCAAATCCGTGACGGGCACAGCGAGCGGCAATATCCTTACCCTTTCTGCCGTCCATATTGGGGGCAGCGTCACGGGTGGACAAGGAGCCATCACGAAGGACAACGAGATCAATCTTTCCGGTACGCGTGTTGTAGGTGCTGTTACAGGCGGTACGGCAGGGGCTGCGGGCAACAAACTGCGCGTCTTGAAGAAAGGCGCAGCGGCGCAAAGCCTGCGGAATTTCGATCAAGTGAGCTTCACCGTGGGAAGTGACCTTGCCAACGGCGATACCATGCTGACGCTGCGCGGCAATACCAATCTTTCCTACAGTGCGATTGTGAAACCAACCGGAGCCGTTGTCGGCACATGGCTGGGCAGCAGCATGGAAAAGAACGCGCATCTCATCCGCATGAATGGCGGTACTCTTGGACTCACTGGCTATACGCACGCCGTATCTGCGCAGCGTACGGGCGATGTCGAATACGCTGTCAAGACGGATAACGATGCTGCCATTACCACGGGCAGTCTGGATCTCTCAGCCTATCGTTGGCAGAATGCGAATGTCACCATAAATACCGGGGTGACAAATGCCTTTGGCGGCAAAACTGTCATCACAAATGGGTCGACTAAGAATAATACACTTAAACTCGCGGCAGGAGCCAATGTGCAGACCGCTGTCGGCAGCGATACACAAAGCATGGGAGGAAGCGCAAGCAAGGGTGTTGTGACCGTTGTGCAAGGTGCTACTGTTCATCATATCATTGGCGGTAGAAGTGCGGGCGGTGCGGCATCTGAAAACAGCGTCACTGTTAGTGGCGGCAGTGTCAATGGGAGTATTAAGGGGGCACAGGCGGCTGGCAAAGCGGAAAAGAACACGGTTCTCCTCAGCGGCGGCACGATTCATGCGAATGTTACTGGTGCACAGGCAGGTACGGGCGCGACAGAAAACACTGTTACTGTGCAGACGAACGTTACAGGCAATGTGACAGGTGCGCAGACGACGAGCGGTACGGCTTCAAAGAATACCATCGATCTTGGCAATATCACCGTTACGGGGAATGTGACGGGAGGACGCGGCACCACGACCAACAACAATACGATTCATCTCAGCAAGACCACCGTTGGCGGTACGATTACCGGCGGCACAGCGACAAGTGGGATGGGCAACACACTCGTTGTCCACCCCGGCGCATCCAGAGCACGGTCCCTTGCGGGCATTCAGAATGTGCATTTCTATCTTGACCAGACGGTCGATAAGGCGCATCCGATTCTCTCGCTTACAACGACGCATCAGGATCTGCGCGGGGTAAAGGTCGGCGTCGGTGTTATCGACGGCACTGTACCTGTTCTGCGTGTAAACGACAAGCTCAGTCTTATCAAGGTCGCGCCAGGCGGTACCCTGCGCACAGATCCTGGCATGAGCAATACGACCACGGGCATGCAGGGCGTTTCGCTCCACTACGATTTCACACTTGCGCAGACAACGCCGGGCGAGCTGAGTGCGACGGTCACAAAGGCGATGCTGAACGAGCAGACCAAATCCTTTGTGGAAACGCGTGCAGGTGTCAGCGACTTCATCAACCACGGCGCAGATACACTTGCGGCAGCAGGTATGAATGCAGCCAAAGTGGAAGCTGGAAAGGGACGCGGCTACGCGCTTTGGGCAATGACGGATAAGAGCGGGATGAAAGCCAAAACCGGCTCCTATGTTGATACCAATGGATGGAACCTCGGCCTTGGCTGGGCAAACCAGCAAAAGACCAAGGCGGGCGTTTGGACGTTCGGTCCCTTTGTCGAATATGGACATGGCAGCTACAGTTCCTATCTGAATGATGGAACACATGGCAGAGGAAAGATCAGCTACCTTGGCGGCGGTATCATGGCAAACTACACGCAGAAAAATGGTGTATGGGTCGAAGGATCCCTCCACGGCGGCAGAGCCAAGAGCGATTACAGCGGCAGCGTGTATACCGGGACCGTTTCCACCTATGACGGCAGCAGCAGCTACTATGCGGCACACCTCGGGGTGGGCAAAGAGACGAGAGTTCACAGAAAAGATACGCTGAACACATATCTAAGGTATTTCTACTCCCATCAGGCGGGCATGCATGCAACGCTCAATACGGGAGAAGACTATACTTTCGACAGTGTGAACTCGCATCGTTTGCGTATTGGCTTGCGATACAGCCACAAGGACAGCGCGTATAGCCAGGTGTATGCAGGCCTTGCCTTTGAGTATGAGTTTGACGGTGAGGCGCGTGCGAGCTTCCAAGGGTATAATACCCCAAGTCCTTCCCTCAAGGGGGCAAGCGGTATGCTAGAACTCGGTTATCGCTTTACACCGAAAAACGGCCGTGTCAGCTATGAGCTGAGTCTCACAGGCTGGCAGGGACGCCGTGAAGGAATCAGCGGCGGCGCACAGGTCAAGTGGATGTTCTGATGCGGAATTTCATCATATGAAAGAAAAAGATGTTGGGCACTGTCATTGCCCAACATCTTTTTTCGTATGAATGGTTATGAATGGTTTCCATTTTTGTCATGGAGAACTTGTTAAACCATTGGAGGTTCACTGGATTTTAGGATATTCTTGCTGAACTCAATAAAGGACTGTGCGGCTTTTGAGATATAGCGGTCGCGTTTCCATGCCAGACCGACATTGACGGAAACTGGACTTGCCAGCGGGATGGCACAAACACCGCTGCTTCCGCGGACAACCATATCGAGCAGAAAAGCAATGCCGACGCCGCTTGCGACAAGTCCCATAATGGTGACAACCTGGTTGGATTCGAGAACGATATTCGGTGTGATGTCAGCAGCCTTCATTTTTTGCAGCATGGTTTGCCGCAGGAAAGAGCCTTCCTTCATCATAATAAGATTGCTGTCGGCAACATCCTGTAGGGTGATTGCCTTGCGTGTAGCGAGCGGGCTGTTTTCCGGTACGCAGCAGACGATTTGGCTGTGTGCCATCGGGAGCATTTGCAGGTTTGGCGAGGTCTCGGGAATGATGATGATCCCAAAGTCGAGTTCATCGCGTTCAAGCTGTTCGCGGATAGCGACAGAACCCTCTTCATGCAGATAGACATCGAGATGGGAGTAGTGCTGCTGAAAGCTCGAAAAGATTTTTGGGAAAAGATAGGCGCCCATCATTGGGGGAATCCCGATTTTAATCGTACCCTTTTGGAGCTGCTTGTAATCATTGACCTCGAGTACAGCGTCTTGGATGTTGCGCAGTGCGAGTTCAATACGGCTGAGGAATACGGCCCCCTCCGGCGTGAGAGCAAGCTGTTTTTGGCTGCGGTCAAAGAGTTGTATGCCAAGTTCATTTTCCAGTTTTTTGATTGCGACAGTGATATTTGGCTGAGAGACACGGAGACGTTCGGCGGCGCGCGTGATGTTTTTCAGACGGCTTGCCATCTGGAAATATTCTAACTGCCGTAACTCCATAATACCATCCTCCTAATAAACTTTTTTTATATATTCTACATTATACCATATTCTAAGTGAATGTATGATAGGATAATATCGGTTTATTTGAAAAAATTTCAGAGATTTTTTAGAGATTTTTTTAAAATGAGGTAGGAATTTCCGCGGACTTATGGAATATTACTTCTTAGAAGGCGTAGACGTGTGTCTTGAATCCAATGCGCATGTGTAGGCGGCTGGATTTCGTCTGACGTTCGAGAGAAATGGATTGGGGGCTTTTGTTTTGGAAAAATCAACGGTTATCGGGATCTTTATGGGACTCATCTCGGTCTTTGTTGGTATGGTTTTGAAGGGCGCGCCGATTACGGCGTTGAACAACCCGGCTGCGTTTCTCATCATCATCGGCGGCACGTTTTCGTGTCTGTTTATTGGATTCCGTATGGAGCAGTTGGGGAACTTCCCTCGCCTCATCAAAAAGACATGCCAGATTCCACGATTGCAGGACAAGGCGCGGCTTTTGCAGCAGTTTGTTGAACTGTCGCAGATTGCGCGCCGTGAGGGGATCTTAGCACTCGAAAGCAGGGCGCAGGAGATTGAGGATCCTTTTTTCCGTACGGGACTTGGCATGGTGATCGATGGAATGGATCCAGACTTTGTTGCCGATGTGCTTGATGCTGAGCTTGCCGTTATGCAGGAGCGCCATGCTGAAGGGCGTTCCATGTTCACACAGGCCGGAACCTATGCGCCGACGCTCGGCGTTTTGGGTGCGGTCGTTGGTCTGATCGCAGCACTGGGCAATCTGAACAACATCGACGTACTCGGACACTCGATTGCTGCAGCGTTCGTTGCAACGATTCTCGGTATCTTCACCGGATATGTTCTGTGGCATCCGATTGCGAACAAACTCAAAATCATATCTGAGCATGAGGTTAGTCAGAAGCGCATGATCATCGAGGGGATTCTCTCACTCCAGGCAGGTGATTCACCGACAGCAATTGAAGCCAAACTCATGGTATTCATCCCGCAGACAGAGCGTGCTGCGCTGAAGGGAGAAGGCTGATATGGCACGTAGGAAACGCGGAAAACCGCATGAGGAGGAAATCAGTGAGGCATGGCTGCTGCCATACTCCGATCTGATGACACTGCTTCTTGCGCTCTTTATTGCACTGTATTCCATGTCCCAGACAGACGCGTCCAAGATGCAGTCACTTTCGCAGGCATTTACAGCTGCGTTCAATATGGGAGGGCCATCCTTCTTCTCTGGTGCAGGAATGAATACGTCACAGTCAACGACGACATCTCCCACTACCACCCAGGAAGCTGCAAACCGCGCCTACCTACAGGAGAATGAGAGCCTGAACGAAGCGAAGGAAAAACTTGAGGAGTATATCAAGGAAAACAATCTTCAAGATCAAGTGAGCACAGAGCTTTCCGAAGAGGGACTTATGATTCGTCTCAAGGAGAAAGCGTTGTTCTCATCTGGTTCGGCTTCTCTCGAAGGGGATGCAGAACGGCTTGTGCCTGTTATTGCAAACCTGCTGTCATCCATGCCGGAGCGTGTGACGATCTCAGGACATACAGACAATGTTCCAATTGCGACAGCGCAGTACCCCTCCAACTGGGAACTGAGTTCTGCGCGTGCGGTGAGTGTCATGCGCGGTCTGATGCAAGCACAGCCTACATTAAACCCGGCGCGCTTCAGTGCACTTGGCTATGGTGAATACCGCCCGGTTGCAAGCAATGATGATGAGGCGGGGCGTGCACAGAACCGCCGCGTTGAGGTGTTTGTTTCTCGCAGCATGAGGTTTGGTCAAGAAATGCCGGTAGATGATGGTCAGGAAAACGCTGGTGGAACGACGATGAAACCAGTCAATAATACACCTGGGGTTGTACCGGAACCGCTGCAGAGGTAGACTGCTGTGTGTATTCGATAGTGCATACACGAATTGGGTGAAAAATTGGTTAAGATCGTTTGGAATGCAAACGAAGCACAGTGATGTGCAGGGGAAAGAAAGAGATTGAGAGGGGCTGTTGCGGGGAGCGACGGCTCCTTTTTATATAGTTTCTTAGGAGAATATCATGATTTTGGGCATTGGCTGCGATATAATACATGTTCCACGGATCGCGCGAGCAATGGAAAAGAAACGTTTTCTTGATCGCGTGTATACTATGCGGGAACAGTCCTATGCACACGGATGCGGGAGGGGAGCCGCTGCTGCTTTTGCTGCACGCTTTGCAGGGAAAGAGGCGGTACTGAAGGCATTTGGCACAGGACTGCGCGGCGGCACACTGCATGATATTGAGATCTTGCCGGATGCGCTTGGAGCACCACAGGTCATGCTGACGGGCTACTTTTCGGATCTCGCGCGACAGCGCGGCGCATCCAAGGTTTGGCTTTCTCTCAGTCATGAACAAGCCTATGCGGTAGCTTACTGCCTGTTGGAGGAGTAGAGATGAATATATCGTTTGCCGAGGATATGCGTGATATTGACCTGCGCGTCACAAGAGATTATGGACTTCCTGAGATTGTCCTCATGGAAAATGCGGGGCGGCGTACGGCGGAGGAGATGGCAAAGCTCATTGACGGGGTACAGGACCGCGTGATCTGTGTCTTTGCGGGCAGCGGCAATAACGGCGGAGACGCGCTTGCGTCGGCGCGCCACCTCATCAATATGGGCGCGCGTGTAAAGCTGTTCTTCACAGGGGATTCCAACCATCTGCGCAAGGCGGCGCGTGCGATGCATGATGCACTCATAGCGATGGGGGTTGAAGTTTGCGTTTTTGAAAGTGATCGGGATTGGGATCGCCTGCGCGTAGCACTGCGGTTTTCTGACGGCGTTGTGGACGGCATTCTGGGGACGGGCATGCAGGAGGAATTGCGCCAACCGACGCTACGCGTCATAGAGGAGATTAACGCAGCGACAAAGCCAACGCTTTCTATCGACTTGCCGAGCGGCGTCGAATCGGATACGGGACGTGTCCATGCGCTTGCGGTAAGAGCGACATGTACGCTTGCGCTTGGTTTGCCAAAAGTTGGACATTTTTTGGGGCAGGGAGCGAATTTTGTTGGTGAACTTCTCGTGGATGACATTGGCATACCACAAGCCCTCTTGGAGGGGAACGCACTTCATCAGTCCCTCATTACGAAAGAGTCCGCAGCAAGATTACTACCGATACGCGAGCGGGATGCCCACAAGGGGACTTGTGGACGCATCCTCGTCCTTGCGGGGTCGCTTGGCATGACGGGAGCGGCAGCACTTTCTGCTTCTGCCGCGCTTGGGATTGGTGCAGGGGTTGTAACGCTTGCCACGCCTGAACGGCTCTATGATATTCTTGCAGGCAAGCTGACGGAGGTTATGACGGTTCCCATTCAAGATGGAGGAGATGGACATTTTGGCGGGGTGACTGCTCTTCAAAAAGCGCTCGCTATTGCAGAGGACTTCGATGCGGTGCTGATTGGCCCCGGTCTTGGGCGTGCGCCGGAAACGGAGGAGTTTGTTCGTTGTTTTGCGGCTGCGGTGAAGGTGCCGCTCGTCATAGATGCGGATGCGATTTACGCATTTCGCGATCGTCTCGATGCGCTGCGCGATTTGCCGCAAGTCCCAGTTGTAACGCCGCATATCGGAGAGTTTGCAGGGCTGCTTGGCATAAGCGTAGATGAGGTGCGCAGTGATCTTCTGCGCCACGCACGTGATGCAGCACGTGAGTATCAATGTATTTTTGTTGTTAAGAGCGAATGTACGATTGTCGTCTATCCAGACGGCGACGCATTCTTTACGACATGCGGGAATCCTGGCATGGCGACAGCAGGGGCGGGGGATGTTCTTGCTGGAGCGATTGTCGGGCTTATGCGGCAGATGGACAGCAGGATGGCACCGCTCGTCGGTGTTTATCTGCATGGCTATGCGGGAGATCTGGCCTATGCCTCTATGGGCAACGGCCTTGTTGCGGGGGATATTCTTGCAGTGCTGCCAGTGGCACTTAGAGATATTGGCAATGCCAATTGACAACATAGTGCAGCAGGACTATGATACAAGGTAAGATTTTTAAGAAAAGAGGCGTTTTACCATGGTAAAGGCGGATATGGATTGGGGCAATCTAGGATTTTCCTATCACACTCTGCCGCAGCGCTATGTGGCATATTATGAAAATGGTGTATGGGGCGAAGGGATGCTCACGGATGTATCGACCGTTTCAATCAGTGAATGCGCCGGCATTCTTCAATACTGCCAGGAGGTCTTTGAAGGGCTCAAGGCATATGAGACGGTAGATGGACACGTCGTTGCCTTTCGTCCTGATCTCAACGCAGCACGCATGTATGATTCTGCATCCTATCTTGAGATGCCTTCCTTTCCGAAAGAGCGGTTTTTAGAGGCGGTTGACGCTGTGGTTGCAGCAAATCGGGCGTTTGTGCCGCCGTACGGTTCAGATGCCTCGCTTTACTTGCGGCCCTTTATGTTTGCCTCTGGGGAAGTCATTGGGGTAAAGCCTGCTGACGCCTATCAGTTCCGCCTTTTTGCAACGCCTGTGGGACCGTATTTTAAAGGAGGGGCGAAACCTGTCCGTCTCTGTGTGAGTGCTTTTGACCGTGCGGCGCCGCACGGCACGGGGCATATCAAAGCAGGTCTGAACTATGCGATGAGCCTGCATGCCTATATGGCGGCACATGCGGCGGGGTTTGATGAGAATATGTTCCTTGATGCGGCGACCCGTACTTATGTTGAGGAGACGGGGGGGGCAAACTTCATTTTTGTAACAGGAGACGGCACGGTCCTCACGCCGCAATCGGACTCCATTTTGCCCTCCATTACACGCCGTTCACTGCTTTACATCGCAGAGCATATTCTCGGGATGAGAACGGAGCAGCGTCCTGTTTCCTTTGCGGAGCTGAAGGATTTTAAGGAATGCGGTCTATGCGGCACGGCTGCGGTCATCTCACCGGTCGGTTCTGTTACCTATGGAGATACGGACATTATGTTCCCGAGTGGAATGGAAAAGATGGGGCCTGTCCTCCAAAAACTTTACGATACCTTGCGCGGTATTCAGCTCGGTACAGTCCCCGCACCTGAGGGCTGGATCCGAAAGATTTGCTGAATTTTTGCCAGATACAATCACCTTCCTTGTGCAGGAGGGTGATTTTTTTGAAAAAGCTATGCGGTCACGAAGGGTTTTCAGCCTGTTTGAGAGAATCCCTAATAGAGTCATCAGCAGGAGCGATGGCTTGAGGGAAAACACTTTTTCGCAGGGGGCTTTTATGCCGTTTGATTTTGTTATACCAATACAGCTTCATGGTGTTTTATCAACCATTACGCCACTTGATGTTCTGGATATTTTAATCGTTGCTGTTATACTCTATCGTGTTTATGTCATGCTTGAGGATACCCGTGCCATTACATTGGGGAAAGGGATTCTTGTACTGCTTGGCGTGACGATGGTTGCAAGCTTTTTTGAGCTGCATGTTATCTCGTGGCTGCTGCAAAAATCAGTGACCCTTCTCTTTGTTGCGCTGCCCATTGTGTTTCAGCCAGAGCTGCGCCGTGCGTTGGAACATCTTGGACAGGGACGATTTTTGCGCTCAGGTGGACTGATGGATGACGAGGAGGCACAGAGTACAATTCGAGAGATCCGAAAAGCGGTGAAACTGCTCTCGAAGAACCGTATCGGCGCGTTGCTTGTCATTGAACGCAATATGGGGCTAAATGATGTCAGTGCGACAGGTGTTCAGATCGATGGACTTATTACCTCGGATTTTCTCATCAATGTATTTATCCCAAATACGCCGCTTCATGACGGCGCGGCAGTGATTCGCGGCAAGAGACTGATTGCAGCTGGGTGTCTTCTTCCGCTGACAGAGAACCGAACGCTTTCAACTGAACTTGGTACACGGCATCGTGCGGCGATAGGTCTCTCAGAACAGTGTGATGCGCTCGTTGTCGTTGTCAGTGAGGAGACGGGAACCATCTCGGTCGCCGAGAATGGACGTCTGGACCGCCATCTGAGTGAGGAGCGGCTGACGCAGATCCTCACTCCTGCTTTTAACTATGACGCACGATCATCACTTATGGAAGTTCTTAGGAGCTGGAGAAAGAAATGATGGCATTCCTTCGCAATATGGTGCAGCATAATCTATTGGTGAAGCTAAGTGCACTCGCCGTTGCCGTTGCGCTCTGGCTCTATGTGATGAATGATCAGAACCCTTCGATTGATGGCGGATACACCATTCCTGTCACCATTGAAGGTGTGCCGGAGGGGTATCGAGTACAGACTGCCGGAGATATGGTGCACATCCGTGTGCGTGGACCGCGTTTCCTCTTTGTGTCGACAGATCGCAGTGATTTTCATGCAAGTGTGAATCTCTCGGATTTCGTTGAGGGAGAAAAGATGTACCCCGTCAATGTATCTGTTCCTTTTGGTTTTGAATTAACTGGAATCACACCAGATAAAATTGCGGTGACCCTCGATTCCGTTGCGCAAAAGAAATTTGATGTAGCGTTGACGGTTGGAGGGGCTCCTGCGACCGGCGTGATGGTGGATGGCGTAGAACAGGTGTTCGATACAGTGACGGTGGAAGGGCCGCGTACTGCACTTGAACACGTGGCGCATGTAGTCGCGCATATCAGTATCGACGGACAGGCGAGCGATTTTTCTGTGACGACGCCGCTCATTGCTGTCAATGAGGACGGCAGGGAGGTTCATGGCCTTACGATTACACCAGATACGACAGAGGTCAAAGTGAGACTTGCGCGTGGGCTGTCACGCAAGGTTGTTGCGGTTCAAGCAAAGGCGCGGAGCGATCTATCGCCTAAGCTGCATCTGGAGGAAATTGCAGTAGAGCCCGGCCGCATTGAGATTGCAGGGCGTGAGGAGCTGCTTTCTGGCATTGACCACATTGAGACAGTGGAATTTTCTTTGGCAGATGTGAAGCAAACGGAGTCTCGTCAAGTGCGGCTGTATTTGCCTGAGGGAGTAACCGTTACAGATCCAAATGTGACTGTTACGATCAAGGTCGGAGCGATGCAATGATACGGGTAAAGAACCTGCGTATCCCCTATGATACAATGCAGTCTCTAGAAGAACTTGCAGCAGAGCGTCTTTGTATCCGACGAGAGGCTGTGCAGGAGGTGCGTATCGTTCGAAAAGCGCTGGATGCACGCAGGTATCGAGGAGCACCGATTGTCTGGGTTTATGAGCTGGATGTACAGGCTGCGAATGAGTGCACGGTGCGCGCTCAGTTTCGCAAGGATACAATGATTACGGGGGGCCCAAAGGAGTGTGCGCACCAATCTGCGCCGCAGATGAAGGCGCGATGCGCGGCGTATGATATGCGCCCTGTCATCGTCGGGTTCGGGCCGGCGGGTATCTTTGCCGCGCTGACCCTTGCCCGCGCAGGCGCTGCGCCGCTTGTACTGGAGCGTGGGCAGGATGTGGATACGCGTACGCGCGATGTCGCCCATTTTTGGCGGACGGGTCAGCTCAATGCTTCATCCAATGTACAGTTTGGTGAGGGGGGTGCAGGGACGTTTTCCGATGGAAAGCTCACTGCACGCAGCCATGATGCGCGTCAGCGGGAGATCATTGATGCTTTTATTGCGGCAGGGGCACCGGAGGAAATTCGCTATCTTCAAAAACCACACATCGGCACTGATGTGTTATGCACGGTGGTAAAAAACTTGCGGGCAGAGATTATTCGTCTTGGTGGCGAGGTGCGCTTTGGTGCACACGTGACAGGGCTGGAATGCAGGGCGGGGCGCCTTGCAGCACTCATTGTAAACGATACGGATCGGATTCCTTTGGCTGCGGCATTTATGGGGATTGGGCACTCTGCGCGCGACACTTATGAAATGCTCTTTGCATCTGGCGTTTGGATGGAGCCGAAGGCTTTTGCCGTGGGGGTTCGCATCGAGCACCCGCAGACCTTTATCGACCGCATGCAGTATGGTATAGCTGCGGGGGATGAGCGGCTGCCTGTGGCAGACTATGCGCTCACCTATCGGGATGAGACACGTGGAGTGTATTCGTTCTGTATGTGTCCCGGGGGGACCGTTGTCGCCGCAGCCTCGGAGACAGGGGGCGTAGCGACCAACGGAATGAGCACCTATCGCCGCAATTCGGGCGTTGCAAACAGCGCTTTGCTTGTGCAGGTAAATCCGATGGACTGGCATGGAGATGTCCTTGGCGGCATACGGTTCCAGCGGACGCTTGAGAGAGCAGCATTTGAACTGGGGGGCGGTGATTACTTCGCGCCGGTGCAGAGTGTCGGGGATTTTATCCGAGGGAACAGCAGTATGCAGGATTTTGCTGTTGTGCCAACATATGCGCCGGGGGTACGACCCGCGCGTCTGCATGAAGCTTTTCCAGGCGATATTGCGGCGGCTCTTGCACGGGCTCTTACCTACTGGGAACTGCGTATGCCAGGCTTTGGCGCCGTGGACATTCCGATGACAGGCATTGAATCGCGCTCCTCAGCGCCCTGTCGTATTGTGCGTGATGCTGAGACGATGCAAGCTGTGCGTACACCGGGACTTTACCCGATCGGTGAGGGCGCCGGCTATGCGGGCGGTATCATGAGTGCAGCGCTTGATGGGATGAAGGCAGCACTTTCCTATTTGGAAAACCAATGATGTACTGGATAAACTGCGTTGAGTTGTGATATAGTATGCTGTGGTATTGACGGGAATGAATAAGCAGGAGGCTCTCTTTATGGTTCGGCTTTTTGGAACGGATGGCGTGCGTGGGCAGGCAAATACAGATCTTACTCCTGAGTTGGCGTATCATCTGGGGCGCGCGGCGACGCTTTATTTTGGAGAGCGTGCAGATATGCGCCCGCGTATTCTGATTGGACGCGATACGCGTATCTCGGGTGAGATGTTTGAAGCGGCACTTACGGCGGGGATTTGTTCTGCGGGTGGGGTTGCCATGCGTGCAGGCGTAGTCCCAACGCCTGCCGTTGCTTATCTGGCATGTAAACATAAAACGCACGCAGGAATCGTTATTTCGGCGTCGCATAATCCTTTTGCTGATAACGGCATCAAATTCTTTGGCGGCGATGGGTACAAGCTGCCCGATGTGGTGGAGGATGAGCTTGAAAAGCTCGTGCATGGGCTTTTGGCGCACGACGAGGCAGCACGTCCGATAGGGCGGCAGATCGGGATTGTGGAGTATCGGGATGATCTCCTCAACCAGTATGTCGACTATGTTGAGAGCACCTGTCAGGAGCGTCTGGATGGCATGCGGATTGTCCTGGACTGTGCAAATGGGGCGGCCTATGAGGCAATGCCGCGGGTGCTGCGTCGCCTGGGTGCTGATCTAAAGGTTATCCATGCGCTGCCCAATGGCGTCAATATCAACGATAACTGTGGTTCGACCCATATGGAGTCTCTGCGCCGAACGGTACTTGAGACGGGGGCAGATATTGGGATTGCACATGATGGAGATGCCGACCGCTGTCTTTGTCTGGATGAGCGTGGGGAAGTGATCGACGGCGATCATATTCTCATCGCATGTGCGGCTGAGGCCTTGCATGCGGGCAGGTTGCCTCAGAATACCGTGGTGACAACAGTTATGGCAAATATAGGTTTTCATAAAGCGATCGCAGCGCTGGGCGGACGCGTTGAAATAACGCAGGTAGGGGATCGATATGTCCTTGAAGCAATGCGGCGCAGCGGGTATACCATGGGCGGCGAGCAGTCAGGACATATTATTTTTTCGAACTATGCCACGACGGGAGATGGACTTATCACGGCGCTGCAGGTGCTTGCGGTACTTCGGCGCAGTGGACAAAAGGCCTCGGAGCTCAATGCAATGATGACGACTTATCCACAGCTTCTCGTCAATGTACGTGTGCGTTCGAAGGAGGGGTGGGCAGAGAATCCCGCCATCTGTGCTGCCATAGCAGAAGGGGAGCATAGACTTGGTGCCGATGGTCGTGTGCTTGTGCGCCCATCAGGAACGGAGCCTTTGATCCGTGTGATGGCTGAGGGGGCAGATCACCGTCAGCTTGAAGAGGTATGCGGCGCCATTGTTTCTGTTGTAAAGCGTGAGCAGGGCGAGGCGTAGGAACGTGTCACATTTCTCGGCGGTACTATTTGTGCTCCTCGCAGGAACATCATGGGCGGCGAGCGGCATAGCAGCACAGCATTTTTACACACAGTCTACACATATCCCGATTGAACTGACGCAGGTGCGCCTTTTTCTGTCGAGCGTGTTGTTTTTTCTGCTCTCATGGTGGAGCGGAGGTTTTATGCGGGGGGTGCGCCTATTGCGGCGCAGTCCACGTCTGCTCATACAGTTTGCGATCTTTGGCATTGGCGGGATCATGTTCGTGCAGTATTCCTATTTTGAAGGAATCGCGGCAGGAGATGCGGCGGCAACGACTGTGATTACCTATACAAGTCCGGCAATGCTCATCCTTTATCTCGCGCTGCGCCATCGTCGTCTGCCTACTGTGCCGGAGACGGGGATGGTGCTTGTCGCTGTGGCGGGGGTGTTTCTCCTCGTGACCGGTGGAGATATAGACAAACTTTCTGTGCCGATGGCGTGTATTGTATGGAGCCTTATTTCGGGTGCAGCCTTTGTCTTTGCAATGCTCTATCCCGTGCATCTGCTGCGCATCTTCGACCGATTTTTCCTGCTCGCTGCCTGTATGCTGATCGGTGGATTTGCTCTGTTGCCCATGACGCAGGCAATTGCTGAGGTGGGATCATTCTTTACAGCAGATACATGGATTGACCTTGTCGTCATCGTTTTTTTCGGGACGGTAATTGCTTTTTTTGCATTTAATGTCGGGCTGCGTTGGCTCAGTCCTGAGGAAACGGCAATTACGGCGACCATTGAGCCGGCGGCAAGCATACTCTTTGCATGGCTCATCTTTGATGCGCATTTTGTCACAGCGCAGATCATTGGGATCGTGCTTGTCATTGCCGCGATTTTAACACCGAATGTTCTAAGGAAATGGGGACGTTGATGAAGGTGCCGCCACGTTACCATAGATCTGCATACGATTGTGGCTCGACGGCGCTGATGGCATAACACGCGAGAAGGTTCTCCTTTTTGATGCATGCATGTGCAGGAGACTGGATAATATGATGGAATACTTTATTTAGCAGGAGGATGCTGGCTTTGCAGAGATAATGCTGAAACCATGAGAATCGGGGGAGGTTTGTACTTGCAGGAGACGACGGAGCAGATTGCATTCAAAGATCAACAGGAAGCATATGCGGTGCTCGGAGATCGTGATACTTTTTTGCAGCGTATGGAGGAGGCGTTTTGCTGCCGCATGGTCAGCCGGGGAGACGCTCTCGTTGTGACGGGGGAAGAGGAGCGCGTTGTTGCCGCCTGTGCACTTTTATATGAACTGCTGCGCTTTCATCGACAGGGTGCAAAATTGACAATGCATGAGATTGCATACGGAGCGCGGCTCGTGCAGGAGGGGCGTCTCGATGAACTGCGCGAACTCTTTTCCGAGGTACTGCTTGTAACGGCGAAGGGGAAAGAGATCCGCGCTAAGACCACGGGCCAGCGCGACTATATCGAGAAGATCCGGAGAAATGCCGTTACCCTTGGTGTGGGGCCTGCGGGCACGGGTAAGACCTATCTCGCCGTTGTGATGGCTGTTGCAGCACTGCGTGCACGTGCGGTCAGTCGGATTATTCTCACGCGTCCTGCGGTTGAGGCGGGGGAGCATCTTGGCTTTTTGCCCGGAGATCTCACAGAAAAGATCAATCCCTATCTGCGGCCGCTCTATGATGCCTTGCAGGACATCCTTGGTACAGAAGGCTATCAAAAAATGATGAGCCGTCAGATCATCGAGGTTGCACCTCTTGCCTATATCCGTGGACGTACACTGGAGGACGCGTTCATTATTTTGGACGAGGCGCAGAATACGACCGGCGCACAGATGAAGATGTTCCTCACGCGCCTTGGATTTGGCTCGCGTATGGTTGTGACGGGGGATCTCGAACAGGTGGATCTCCCGCGCGGAACAGTTTCTGGGCTGAGGCAGGCGTGTCGCATCTTAAAAGGAGTGAAGGGGGTCGGAATCATCGAGTTAGAGCCTGTTGATATTATCCGCCACGAGGTCGTCACACGCATTGTAGAGGCATATGGAGCATGGGAGAAAAGACGGGAGCGTGCATGATGGAGATTATCGTTGCTTCATTGCCCGAAGAAATGCCTATTGGGGCAGATGATATAGCGCATGTGCGCCGTGCAGTTCATGTGGTGGGATGTCGACACGGCGCAGAGGCGGCTGAGGTCAGTGTCACTTTGACAGACGATGAACACATCCATGAACTCAACCGCACGTATCGTGGCATCGACCAAGCGACGGATGTACTCTCCTTCGCCCTAACGGAGAGCGAGGAGCCGGCGATCTTCGGTGCGCCTTCCGGGGAAGTACTGGGCGATATTATCATCTCGGTTGAACGTGCGCGGGAGCAGGCTATGGCGTATGGGCACAGCTATCTGCGCGAGCTCTCCTTTCTCACCGTACATGGCATGCTGCATCTTCTTGGCTATGATCATATGGAGGAGGCAGAGCGCCTTGCGATGGAGGCAGAACAGCGGGAGATTATGGAGGAATTGGGGATCTTTCGATGAACGCACATAAATCCGGATTTGTTACGATGATCGGGCGTCCGAATGTCGGAAAGTCCACACTCATCAATGCGCTGATTGGACAAAAGATCGCCATTATAAGCGATAAACCGCAGACGACACGCAGCCGTATCCTCTGTATCCTGACGGAGGAAGATGCACAGGTCATTTTTCTCGATACGCCTGGAGTTCATAAGCCGCACCATAAACTCGGTGCCTATATGGCACGGGCGACAGAAAGCGCACTGCACGGTGTGGATGTCATTGTTTTTGTTGTAGATGCGACAGAGAAGATGGGGGCCGGAGAACAGTATATCTTGAAACAATTGGCTGCCGTTCATGTACCTGTCCTGCTCGCTGTCAACAAGATCGACCGCATTCCGCGGGCGGCGGTTCTGCCCATTATTGCAAGCTACACGAGCGCTTATGATTTTGCGGGAGTGGTTCCTATATCCGCGCGTGATAAGCTCAATTTGGAGGGGCTGCTCGAAGAGATCAAAAAACACTTGCCCCATGGACCGCGGTACTATCCAGAGGACATGGTTACAGATCAGCCGGAGCGGTGTATCATCGCTGAACTCATTCGTGAAAAGGCACTTGAGCTGACACGGGATGAAATTCCCCATGCCATTGCGGTGGACATTGAGGAAATGACAACCCGCCCGAAGGGCGATGTCTATATCCGTGCTGTTCTCTATGTAGAACGCACATCGCAGAAAAGGATTCTCATCGGTGCTGGTGGGAGGCTCCTGCGCACCATTGGTGCACGTGCACGCGCTGATGCCGAGATGCTGATGGAGGCAAAGGTTTTTCTCGATCTTTGGGTCAAGACACGTAAGGACTGGCGGGAGAGCGCGAACGCACTGCGGGAATTCGGATTTCGTGAAGAGGGCTGAAAAGGGCGTGGGCGTGAATGAGAGTTAAACTGAACCAGATCTATCAGCGCACAGTGCACAATATGTCACGCCGATTTGTCAACGGATTGCTCGTGCTCGTACCTGTCATTATTACAATGCTTGTGATCGAGTGGACGCTGCGCTTTACAGAGGGGGTACTTGGACAGTATCTGCCGTTTTACTTTCCGGGCATGGGGATCATCACCCTAGTGGCAGTGATCTATGTGGTTGGGTGGGCGTCAACAAATTGGGCACTCGCCTCGATCATCTCCTTTGGAGAAAATATGATCGGCACCATTCCCGTTGTAAAATTTATCTATACGAGCGTCAAACGTCTTTCCGAAGCAGTACTCGATTCCAGCAGCAACTTTAGACGTGTTGTACATGTGCCGTTTCAAGGGGCGCGCGCCATTGGATTTGTGATGACAGATCTGCCGCCGCGGTTTCAAGAAACGATGGGCGGCGGATATGTCTGCGTCTTTATTCCGTGGAGTCTCAATATGACATCAGGAACAACGCTGCTCGTGCGCAGAGAAGATGTAGTGGATCTTCCTATTTCAAAAGAAGAAGCCCTGCAATATATGCTGACGGCTGGTGCTGTCATGCCGTTTTCGGACACGATAAAAACCTCTGCGAAAAAACGGGGAACGGAGAGATAAATGGCACTTTACGCCGCAGAGGGGCTGATTCTCGGTGTGCGCAACTGGGGAGAGGCAGATAAAATGCTGACGATCTTTACACGGGAACGCGGACTTTTGCGCGCAGCGGCATTTGGCTGCCGCAGACCGCGGAGTGCCCTTTCCGGCGCTATGCAAATGTTTGTCCATGCCGATTTACAGCTGGCGGAAGGCGAACGCCTTGATACCGTAAAGACAGCTGCAGTTCGACAGCATCATCAAAGCCTATCGAAACATTTGTCGGCCATGGCATATGCGACTTTTGTTGCAGAGATCGCCTGCACATTTCAGGCGGAGGGCGTTCCGGATGAGCACCTCTTTGAGCGCTTGGCGCAGATTCTCACTGCATTTGAAACACGCAACCCCCGTGTGACGGCACTGGCCGCAGTCCTTCAAATTCTTGCGGCGGCAGGCCTTCAGCAGACATACGCACACTGTCTGCACTGCGGACAAGAAATCATAGGGGATGCGTATTTCCACAGGCGTGAAGGAGGAGCGCTCTGCATGTGCTGCCAGGAAGACGGGTGCGATTCCTTTCCAGCAGAACTGCGTGCCTTGCTCCTTGGATTACAGGATCTTGCATGGGAGGCTCCTTTGGTGCCGCGCATGAGGGGCAGCGTTCTCATGGCGGCAGAGACACTGGTGCTGGCCCACGTGCAGGAACTTGCAGGGCATCCCATTCGATCACTCAATTTTTTAACACAGATTGGGTAAGTAGGTAAATATTTTCTGCAAAGTGAAAAAATCATTATGAAAAAAAAGGAAAAGAGCAGGGGACGGCGAAACTATAACAGGTAGTTAATTGTCTTTACCATATGTGTATCCTTAGGCGTGCCGATGAGTGCAGTTCCAATAAAGCTGCCTCATTAGTAAAACTTGAGAGAATGAAAGGGAATGGAGGGAAGGCCTGTCATGATCATGCTGACGAAGTTCAACTCCAAGACGAATAAAAAAGGGGAGTTTGTCCTTAATGCAGAGATCATAGAGAGCATTGAGGAAACGCCGGATACCGTGGTGACGCTCACCAACGGGAAAAAGCTAATCGTCGAGGAGTCGATGGACGAGATTGTACGGCGTACGATAAAGTATCGTCGTGCGCTCCATCAAAATTAGTTGGCGAATTTCCATTCCTTTGGTATAATGGAAGGAACGATGTTCCTTCGTGGCAAGGGAGTGCCTCGTTGATGAGTCAGTACGGCTCTGTGGTCGTTTTTAGGGAGGGAATTTACTCATGGCGGAGGAAAAGGATCTGTTGGATCAGTCGGAACAGAAATCACCCATGCTTACAATGATCGTTGTGGTCGTTGTAGCGGTTCTTGTCGCAGTTGCGGCAGCCGGAGGTATTTCGTATTACATCTTCTCACAATCAGATATGCCTGTGAGCAGTGGAGGAGAGTCCTCGGGAGGAAGTCACCGTGATCCCGGCGTATTTTACAAACTTGGCGATGCAAAAGATGGAATCCTCGTCAATGTTGGTGGCGGACGTACAGGCAAGTTCCTCAAAGCCGGCATCGTTTTGGAACTCAATCCCGGAAAATCGGATAACGTTGTCGATGGCAAGGTGCTGTCCGTTGCAGAGACAAAAATCCTTGATACGACAATGCAGTACCTGCGTTCGGCACCTCTTGACGAGTTCGATGCCTCAAAACAGGATGAGCTGAAAAAGCAGTTGAAGGATGCGCTCAATGATCGCCTTGGTCAAGGCTCTGTCTATGATGTTTATATCACAAGCTTCCTGCTGCAGTAAAGCGAGGGGGGCGCTTATGCACGATTTAGCGCTTCTTGAAATGAGCCGTTGCACTATGGGAAGGGGGAAGGGTCTTGGCTGAGGATATACTGTCTCAATCCGAAATAGATAAGCTGCTTTCCGCACTTTCGGATGGCTCGGTTTCCGCAGAGAAAGTCAAGGCGGGAGAAGAAGGACGGAAAGTCAAGGTCTATGACTTCAAACGCCCTGACAGGTTTTCAAAAGATCAAATACGAACGCTTTTTATGCTCCATGAGAGTTTTTCACGCCAGCTCAACACATACATGTCGGCGAGCCTGCGCACAATGGTCAATCTCAACATCATGTCTGTTGAGCAGATGACCTATCAAGAGTTCGTTCAGTCTATGGGGAATCCATCCGTGATTGGCATTCTCGCACTGCCTCCGCTGAAGGGGAATATCATCGTCGAGGTCAGTACGGATGTAGCGTTTGCCTATATTGACCGCGTCTTTGGCGGTGAGGGAAAGCCCAGCGTTAAACCGCGCGTCTTGACCGATATTGAAGGCGCTGTTATGCGCCGCTTCATTGATACGGCGATTGGTTATTTCAAAGAGTCATGGAGCAGTGTTGTAGAGTTTCGCCCGAGTTTTGAGACGATGGAGTCCAATCCGCAGTTTGCGCAGATTGTTCCGCCCAGCGATATGGTCGTTCTTGTCACCATTCAGCTCAAGTTGGGCGAGATCGAGGGAATGATGAATATCTGCATCCCTTATCTCGTACTTGAACCCGTCATGTCAAAACTTACGACGTCATATTGGGTGGCAGCTTCTGTGGACAAAGAGAACTCGCCGGAACAAGTGGCAGAACTTCAGCGTAAAATTGAACGGACGAAGGTTCCGTTTACAGTACAGCTTGGTACGATTGATGTAACGATCAATGAGTTCCTCACACTTGGGTTTGGCGATGTTCTGCAGCTAGATACGCTGACGAAGGATGACCTCGTCTGTTATGTCGGCTCAAATGCCAAATTCCATGCTCGCCCAGGAACGGCCGGTAAACGTATGGCAGTACAGATTTCCGGCCTCATAGAAGGAGATGAAGGCGCGAATGAGTGATGAAATGATCTCACAGGAGGAGAGAGAGGCTCTCCTAGGTGGAGGTTCTTCCGCAGCAGATGCGTCTAACCCGGATGGACAGGCTTCCGGCATGGGGACATCCTCTTCAAATGGAGATGCAATCTCGGATACAGAGCATGATATGCTCACAGAGATGGGCAATATCTCCATGGGGAGCGCTGCAACAACACTGTCGGTTCTTTTGGGACATAAGGTGTCTATTACATCGCCGACTGTGTCAATTTCGCCGTTGTATACACTTAAAGAGAGGTATCCTGTTCCTTTTCTTGTCGCTGAGACCAGTTATAGCGGCAGTGTTGCAGGGAATATGATTCTTTGTATGCAGTCTGCGGATGCAGCGGTCATTGCCGATTTGATGATGGGCAATGATGGAACAGCGCCAGATGAGATGCTTGATGATATTCATATGAGCGCGCTCAGTGAGGCTATGAGCCAGATGGCAGGGAGTGTCGCTACGTCTCTTTCTTCGATGTCGAATAGAAAAGTGGATGTTGCGCCTTCTAATGTTAGGCTCGTGGATTTTGAAACGGAAGATATCGTACCCCATCTGCTCTCGGATGAGGATACGGTCGTTCAGACGATTTTCCACATGGAGATTGATGGGCTCGTCGACAGCGAGATCATACAGATCCTGCCGATGAGTACAGCAAAGGAAATAGCGGACTCTCTGATGAATCCGCAGCCGAATGTAGATAACGAGGAGGCAGCGATCGCAGCAGCGCAGACTTCGGCAGCGCCGGGGGGTGCAGGAGCAGCAGCCTCATCGAATTATGGATATGGAGCATCACCTATGCAGCCACATGTAGCATCAAACGTTCCTGTGCAGTCGGCACAGTTTGCACCGCTTAATGCGGCACCGGTACAGGTCAATGACGCAAATATCGGACTTATTCTGGATGTGCCGCTTCAAGTCAATGTTGAGCTTGGGCGCACGAAGAAGTCTATCAAAGATATTTTGGATCTGACGAAGGGTTCGATTGTAGAACTGGATAAACTCGCTGGAGAACCTGTGGATATTCTGGTAAACGGAAAGTATTTGGCCAAAGGCGAAGTTGTCGTTATCGATGAAAACTTCGGTGTTCGAATCACGGAGATTGTCAGCCCTCTTGAGCGTGCTGCACGGCTTCAATAGTGGCCAGACAGTTGGGGGATACAGCGAAGAGAGGAATGCTCCGAGACGAGCTTAAGGAGAGATGAGAAATGGCAGTTCGCGTTTTGATTGTTGATGATGCGGCATTTATGCGAATCATGCTCAAAGATATCCTGTCTAAAAATGGCTATGAGATTGTCGGTGAAGCCGAAAACGGTGTCAAGGCAGTGTCGCAGTTCCAGGAGGTTAAGCCGGATGTTGTGACGATGAATATCACAATGCCGGAGATGGATGGCATTACCGCAGTCAAAGAGATCAAAGCGTATGATCCCGACGCGAAGGTCATTATGTGCAGTGCTATGGGACAGCAGGCAACGGTGATTGAGGCAATTCAAGCAGGAGCATGTGATTTCATTGTGAAGCCATTCCAGGCAGATCGTGTACTGGAAGCTGTCCGCAAAGCTGTAGGCTGATGAGGTACCGGATTCTTTTTTTGCTCCTCTTGATGATGGGCATCCTCCTTGTTCCTATAATGATGGGGGATGCATCAGCTGCAGGCGGAACGGGCGGCGGATACCTGGCCGGTTATGAGGAGGCTGACCCGCGGCCGTCGGCTGTGTCATGGTGGTCGACAGCCGCTTATGTGGTCAGCCTTTTTGCTGTTTTTGCATTTGTTGTTGTCCTTGCGTACTTCGTTGCGCGTGCTTTTGGCAAGAGTTCCATGCGAACACTTGCAGCACGCGGCGGACATCTCTATCTACAGTTGCCGCTTGGTCCTAATCGTTCGGTTTGTGTGGTGGAAATTTTTGGTCGTGTCTTTGTACTCGGGGTGACGGATGCAAATATTCGTTTGCTCACAGAGATTGATGATCCGGAAATCATAGAGGAGATTCGCACAAAGAGCATTGAAGGACAGAGTGGTGTATTTCAGGAACAATTCGGTTCACTGTCGGATTTTGTACGAAAAATACCGCCGATCTTTCGTAAATGAGCAGATATGGGATGGAAGAAAAGGGGCGTATGGGGTTGAATCGGCGCATAATTCTTGTTCTTTTGGGAGGGCTGGCGCTCCTCGCGTTTTTTACGGGGAACGCCGGAGCCGCGCCGCTCGTTCCCACCGTCAGCGTTGGTGTGGGGACATCGGAGAATCCGCAGGATGTTGCAACAAGTATGCAGCTCTTAGCTGTGCTTACGGTTGTTTCGCTTACGCCTGCAATCCTTATGATGACGACATCGTTTATTCGTATCGTCGTTGTGATTGGTTTTTTGCGCAATGCGCTTTCTACACAAAACGTGCCTCCAAACCAGGTCGTTTTGGCACTCTCTTTATTTTTGACGTTTTATATCATGGCGCCCTATTGGGGGCAGGCAAACGAGAACGGCGTGCAGCCCTATCTTGCGGGAGAAATTTCGCAGGAGCAGGCATTGGAAAACATCGTTGACCCTCTGCGCGACTTCATGTTTCGACAAACACGGGAATCGGATCTGGCACTCTTTGTGAATCTTGCAGATGCGCCGCGGCCGGATTCACCGGAGGATGTTTCGACATTTACACTCATTCCTGCGTTTATCATCAGCGAACTTAAAACAGCATTTCAAATTGGGTTTATGATCTATATCCCATTCATTGTTATTGATATGATTGTCGCGAGTACGCTGATGTCCATGGGTATGATGATGCTGCCGCCGGTCATGATCTCGCTACCGTTTAAGATACTGCTGTTTGTTATGGTTGATGGGTGGCATCTTTTAATACAATCACTCATCATGAGTTTTAGATAGCGGGGAGGCGGCTCGATGTCTGGGGATTTGGTCATCCAGCTTGCCCAGGAGGCCCTAATGGTGGTTCTTCTGGTCTCTGCGCCTATGCTTGGGCTCGGACTCATTGTTGGTCTTTTGGTGGCCGTGTTTCAAGCAACGACATCCATTCAGGAGCAAACACTTGCGTTTATTCCGAAGATCATTGCTGTATTCGTAGCAATCTTGATCTTCGGACCATGGATGCTCCGCATCATGGTTGAGTACGTGACGAATATTTTTGTCTATCTTCCGCAGTATCTGCGATGAAAGGGGCGGCCGTGCATGGATTTGTATGAGCTGCTTCAGGGGCATATTGCAGCGTTTCTTTTGACACTGACACGGATCAGCGGGATCTTTCTCATATCTCCTTTTTTCGGCAGCTTGAATATGCCTGTGGTCTTTCGTGTTGCAGCAGCGCTCACCATGACTGTTATCATTTTTCCCGTAGTCGATGCGATGGGGACTCCTGCAGCGCCGGAGAGCGTATTGCTGTTTGCTGCTGCGGCGGTGGGTGAACTGTTCATTGGCTGGCTGATCGGGTTTATTGCCTATATTTCCTTTGCCGCTATTACCATGGCAGGGAAAGTCATGGATATGCAGGTAGGTTTTGCCATTGTCAATGTTGTGGATCCGACTTCCGGTCAGCAAATACCGCTTATCGGAAGTTTTCTTTATAATTTAGCGCTCATTGTCTTTTTAGCGACCAATGGGCACCATATGATTCTCGCAGCACTTGCAGAGAGTTTTCGTGTGCTGCCGCTTGCAGGGATGGAGTGGAATATCTCCCTCGCCCTTCTCATAGCGAAACTAACGGGAGGGATCTTTTTAACGGGAATGAAGATCGCCATGCCGATCACATTTGCCATACTGCTCACTAACGTAGGCCTTGGCATCCTGTCTCGTACAATGCCGCAGATGAATATCTTCGTTGTAGGTATTCCTATGCAGCTGATGATAGGTATTACCGTTCTGTCGATGATTATTCCGTTCTATGTCTTATTCCTGGATGTGCTATTTAATGAAATGTATGGAAATATATCGCTTGCGATACGAACCTTGCAATAGGGCAGCGTTCGTCTTTGACCTCCAGCGTTTCGCAGGCGGGGAAAAGACGGAAGAGCCAACGCCCAAGAAGCGTGCCGACGCACGAAAGAAGGGACAGGTCGGCCGCAGTCAGGAGCTGAACACGGCATTTGTTCTGCTCATTGGTTTTTTTTCTCTGAAGCTCTTGTGGGACAGTATTTATCTTTCGATAGCAAACTATACAACATACGTCTTCAGCAACGTCAATCAGACCGTTGATACAGAAAATGTTATTCGTATTTTTATTGGCATTATGACCATTCTTGCCCAGACGGCACTTCCAATCATGCTTTTTATCATGGTTATTGGTCTTGCTATCAATTTTTTTCAAGTGGGTCTGACGTTTAACACAGAGTCCATCGAGTTCAAACTGGATAAACTTAATCCAATCAATGGATTTGGACGCATCTTTTCCAAGCGATCTCTCGTGGAACTTGTCAAATCTTTCTTTAAGATTCTTGTGATTGGCTTTTTCCTTTATCGATTCATCCACGAACAGCTCCTTGCGATGCCGCAGTTTATGTTCTTTGATCTTACGACCAGTCTTGCGCTCGTTGCTGAAATCATTTTTCAGATGGCCTTTATTGTCATCGGTGTCATTATGGTGATGGCGTTCTGCGACTATGGTTACCAGAAATGGCAGACGACGCAGGATCTCAAAATGACGAAACAGGAGGTCAAAGATGAGTTGAAGCAGTCTGAAGGGGACCCGCAGATCAAGGGGAAGATTCGCCAAAAACAGCGGCAGATGGCTATGGCGCGTATGATGAAGGAAGTTCCAAAAGCAGATGTCATCATCACCAACCCGACGCACTACGCGATTGCGCTTGCCTATAAGAGTGGGATGATCGCACCACAGCTCGTCGCAAAGGGCCAGGATCTCGTCGCGCAGCGCATTAAGGAGATTGCACGGGAGTCACGCATTACGATTGTAGAAAATAAGCCGCTTGCACGTGCTCTTTATGCAAGCGTTGAGGTAGGGGATATTGTCCCACAGGAACTCTATCAAGCAGTTGCAGAGGTGCTTGCCTATGTTTACCGCTTGAAGAATCAGCGCCGTGGGGCATGATGGATATGGACAGATTACTATTTGACGAGTCCATATTATTTGATATAATGACAGAGAGATGGGATTTGGATGCGTGGAGGGACACGCGCCCAATCATAGGGAAGAAGGAGTGAACAAGGGCATGGCAGCACCGCAGGTCAGCGGCGTAAATCCGCTTTCGTCCGGCAATCTCATACAACGATACAGTGATGTCCTAATCGCAGTAGCTATCGTCATGATCGTCATCATGATGATTATTCCTCTGCCGACCATTCTCCTGGACATCTTGATCTGTTTGAACATCACGATCGCACTGCTCGTTGTTATGTCGGCAATTTACAACGTAGAGGCATTGGATCTCTCCGTGTTTCCGTCCTTATTGCTGATTACGACATTATTTCGACTCGCGCTGAACATCTCATCGACGCGGCTTATCCTGCTCGATGGTTTTGCGGGGGAAGTGATTACAGCATTCGGCAACTTTGTTGTCGGCGGAAATGCAGTCGTAGGTTTCATCGTGTTCGTCATTCTGGTCGTTGTCAACTTTATCGTCATTACGAAAGGTTCGGAGCGTGTTGCTGAGGTCTCCGCTCGATTTACACTCGATGCGATGCCTGGAAAGCAAATGGCTATTGATGCAGATCTCAATCAAGGAGCCATTACGGATGCCGAGGCAAAGCGCCGCCGCGAAAAGGTGCAGAGGGAATCTGATTTCTTTGGTGCTATGGACGGTGCATCAAAATTTGTCAAAGGTGATGCAATTGCTGCGATTGTTATTATGATAATTAACATTGGCGGTGGATTTGTCATCGGAATGCTTCAGCGTGGTATGGATGCGAGCCAAGCGTTGCAGACTTACACACTTTTGACTGTTGGTGAAGGGCTTGTTGCACAGATTCCGGCACTGCTCATTTCTACTGCAACGGGCATCATTGTTACGCGTTCTGCTGCAGAAGGGAATCTTGGCAGTGATCTGGTTAAGCAGCTCTTTAACAATGCGCGTATCTTTATGATTCTCTCTGGGGTGTTGCTCTTCCTCGCTGTTATGCCGGGGCTGCCGGGAATTCCATTTTTTGTGCTTGCGGTACTCTGTGGGTTCATCGCGTGGAACCTATATCGTGGACAGGCTGTCCAGCAAGAGGTGCAGCAGGTCGAACAAAAAGCCAAGGCAAAAAAGGAGGCAACTACACCAGAGAATATTGTCTCCTTGCTCCAAGTTGATCCCATGGAGCTTGAGATTGGCTACAGTCTCATTCCGCTGGTTGATACTGGACAGGGCGGCGATCTATTGGATCGCATTGTCATGATTCGGCGGCAGTGTGCATTGGAGCTTGGTCTTGTTGTGCCGACCATCCGCATTCGCGATAATATTCAAATCAAACCCAATGCATATATTATCAAGCTCAAGGGGATTGAGATCGCACGCGGAGAGCTGATGCTCGACCACTATCTTGCGATGAATTCTGGGACGGTTTTTGAAGAAGTTCCAGGCATTGAGACTGTGGAGCCTGCGTTTGGTCTTCCTGCACTTTGGATTTCAGAGAACGAGCGAGAGCAGGCAGAACTTAATGGCTACACCGTTGTGGATGCCGTTTCCGTTCTGGCAACGCATTTGACTGAGGTCATCAAGCAGCACGCTGATGAGATTCTTGGGCGTCAAGAGACACAGAACCTCTTGGATAACCTCCGCAAGACGAACGGAGCTCTGGTGGATGAGGTCGTGCCCAACATCCTGACGATCGGCGAAGTGCAGAAAGTGTTGGCAAGCCTGCTTCATGAGCGTATCTCCATTCGTGATATGGGAACGATTCTTGAAGTACTTGCAGACTATGGTACAGCGACAAAGGATACGGAGATATTAACTGAATATGTCCGTCATGCCATGGCGCGCCACATCACGCAGCAGAATGTCCAAAACGGTATGCTGCCGTGTATTACACTTGATCCGGCGCTTGAAAACAAGGTCGCCGGAAGTGTACAGAGAACGGATCATGGCTCTTATGTCAGCCTCGACCCAGATTCGATGCAAAGGCTTCTTGCCGCATTGCAGGAAGAACTGAAAAAGCTGACAGATCAGGGGTATCAGCCAATTGTTCTCACAAGTCCGACAGTTCGCCCCTATTTCCGCGATCTCGTCGAGCGCTCAGTTCCCGGCATTATCATCCTCTCACATGCAGAGATTGAGCAGAATGTTGAAATTCAGATCCTTGGGGTGGTGAGAATCTAAGTTGCAGGTAAAGACAATTCGTGCCTCTTCGGTAAAGGAGGCTATGGAACAGATTAAGGATGAACTTGGCAGCGATGCAGTTCTCCTTCATACAAAAAAATATCGTGAGGGGGGGGTTCTTGGCGGGGTAGAAATGATCGAGGTGACGGCGGCTGTTGATGAATCACAGGCGCGCACACCGCGCCCCGCATCGACGTATAAACCGCCGACAGCACCGATTCTTCCATCGAGTGTTCTCGAACAGTATCGGATGAATGAGGCACTTCGACAGGAAAATGCTGTTGCGGTTCCTGCTGCAAGTGTGCTTCCTCCAGAGTATGATGCCTACACACCGGAATCTACCGGTGTGCCGGCTTATCCGCCGACGGAGGCCGGATTTCTCACAGAGCTAAAGCCTGTGCGGAAAAAGCCACTTGTCAAAACATCTCCAAAGCAAACGAGATCTGCACCGACTGCCTCTGCGTTGCCGAACAGAGCAGAGGATCCGGATGCGGCTCTTACGGTGCGCGTGGCAGCGGACATTTCCGCAGGCGGTGAGGACACCGTTGCGAAACGTGTTCACAGCCTTGAAAGTGAACTCACGCAGATGAAGATCATGCTTGCGTCTGTCATGGAAAAACAGCAGCCAAAGGCATTTGTATCCATCCGAGAGGCGCTTCGCAGACAATACGTCCGTGAAGATCTTTGCGAGGAGCTGGCAGGCAAAGTTTCCATTGCAGATGTCAATCTCGACCGCTCAGATCCGCGTGCGGTAGAGGTGCTAGCGGGGTATCTTAAGCAGGTTATGTCATTTACGGATGGTCTTGCTCCGGCTCAGAATGGGGCGCGTATCGTCGCTTTCATTGGAACGACAGGTGTGGGCAAGACAACAACGCTGGCCAAGGTTGCCGCGACTTTTGTTCTGGAACAGAACCTAAAAGGAGCCTTGATTACGGCAGATACCTATCGTATTTCTGCCATTGAGCAGCTGAAAAAGTATGCTGAGATCCTAGGGCTTCCCGTAGAAGTTGTGTATTCGGCAGAGGATCTGAAAGAAGCGCTTGCGCGTCATCAGGACAAAGATTTTATCCTGGTCGATACGGCAGGACGCAGCCAGCACAACGAGTTTCAGATGGAAGAACTGCGTGCGCTGCTTTCGGCACATTCCCAAATGGAAAAACATCTGGTTGTCAGTGCTACGACAAAAGAGCAGGATGCGGCTCAAATCATTGACCTCTTTATGGAATGCAGTCCCGATCGCGTGATCTTTACAAAAACAGATGAGACAAACACGATTGGCATGGTGGTGAACCTCTTGGCACATAAAGAGCTGCCGCTCTCCTTTTTGTCCAATGGGCAGAGTGTACCGGATGATATTATTCCGGCGACGGCAGAACGCCTCGCAGAGATGCTTTTGAGGGAATGAATATGATGGATCAAGCGACGCGGCTGCGCCAGCTGGTCGGTACGGAAGACAGTTCCGCCAAAGGGAACGAGGCACAGGCTGCAATCCAGCCTGCGCAGCGGGCGGCTGTCCGTACAGGAGCATGGGCAAGTGCACGTGTGATTGCCGTTACGAGCGGGAAGGGCGGTGTCGGAAAGACCAATATCACGGTTAATCTCGCCATTGCGCTGGAACAGCTCGGCTATCGTGTTCTTGTTATTGACGCGGATCTTGGCATGGCTAATATAGACATTCTCCTTGGGATCGCTTCGCGCAGAAGTATGCTCGATTTGCTTCGTCCGGACATTAGTTTGGCAGATGTCGTTGTTGACACACCATTTGGCATCAAGTACATTTCCGGCGGCTCAGGCATTGAAAAGGCACTTGATTACGATCGGGCAGAAAAGGAGATGCTCCAGCAGAAACTTTCGGAGTGTACGGCACATGCCAATCTGATCCTTGTTGATACAGGAGCAGGTCTTGGGCGCAGCGTGATGGATTTTATCCTCGCGGCCGATGAGGTGCTTCTCATTACGACACCGGAACCGACCTCGCTGACAGACGCTTATGCTGTTATGAAAGCATACAGTATTTACGCCATGCGAAAGAACCTTCGACTGATTGTCAACCGTGTTTACGATCAGCAGGAAAGCGCGGAGGTTGTTGCAAAACTCCAACGCGCAGCGGATAAGTTCCTGCATATGCCAGTGGAGTGTCTTGGCTATGTCTTTGAAGACGCAGCTGTCACAAGAGCGGTACGGAGACAAATGCCGCTGATAAAGGCGGCACCGCGGAGTGCTGCTGCACGCTGCATTGAAGCGCTTGCCAAATCATTGGTTGGTAGAACGGAGATGCGCACAGAGCGCGGGTGGAAGGGATTCCTGCAGCAGATTTTTAAGTTTTGATAGAGAGTAAGGAGAACGAGGACAGATGAAGCCTGGAGCAATATGGGCAAAGAACGTATTGACAGTTGGGCAGCGGTTGGAGATTTTTCTCGAACATGACGCATCGCATCCTTTGGGGTATGCGAGCCGTATAGAGGATATGGTCGATGATGAGCTCATCGTCGCTCTGCCGTTTGATGAGAATGGTGCTCCTGTCATTCCGCACGAAGGAGAGAATATTTATGTACATGCGGCAGGAGATGACTGCCATTATAGATTTCTCACAGTGCATTATAAGCATAGCTGGTATCAAGGACGGGTTCCGGTGCTCCATCTCGCGTTGCCGCAATCTGCGGAAAAATTTCAAAAGCGCGGAATGTTCCGTGTTAAAGTAGATTTCAATGTAGGGGTACAGCTTGTAGATGAAAAGAAGGAGGAGAAACCTGCACTCTACCAAGTGAGGTCGCTTGTTCCCGCGATCGATCTCAGTGCCGATGGCCTCGCGTTCGTATGGACGAATGAGATTGCGCGCGGGATGACCACACTGCTTAAGCTTGATAACTTGCCAGAGATTGGTACCCTTGACCTTCGAGCAGAAGTAATGCGGTCAACATGCGTTTATCAAGGAGAAAAAAGATCTATTTTCCATATTGGCACGAAATTCCAAGATATTACACGTGATGTTCAAGAACAAATCATTCGTTATTTATTTCAACTGCAATTCCGAGAGCTGGGGCGTCTCAACTGTTCATCTGCGATGACGGCACATCGACGGAGACGCCGTTCTTTTTAAGAGGATGGCAGAGATATGCGCGGAGGTGACTATGCAGTGGAGGCATATCAGGAAATGACAGAGCTGTCCATGAATCGCCGCTATCGGGAGATATTTCTGAGTGAATCCTATGAGCATTTGCAGTCCTTCCGCGAACATCTCACACATTTGGCCGAAAATAAAGAAGAACAAGCGGCGCTTCAAGAAGTTTTTCGCAATATACATACGATTAAAGGAATGGCAGCCACAATGGGCTTTGCTGACATGGCGCGTTTAACCCATGAAATGGAAGATGCGCTCGATCTCATGCGCAAAGGAAAGCGCGTGATCACAGCAGAGTTTTTGGAGCTGCTTACTTGCTCTGGTGTCATCCTTGGACAGATGTTGGATGATATTGGCTCCGGGGGGCGTGGCGCCTCGAATTCTGATTGTGCCACAACACTCGTAGCGGCAGTTCGTTCCGTGTGCTTTGAATATAAGGGGCAGGAGGAGACAAGTCAAATCTCTGCCCATAAAGCAGTTAAGCTTTATGGGCAGGATTCCGATGTTCTTAAAGAGGGATTTTTACATCGGAGAGTTCCTCTGCATATCCTATTCAATCAATGTGCTCAAATGATCAGTGAAACTGCAAGAGCTCTTGGCAAGGAGGCGCGACTGACGATTGAGGGAGGGGATATTGAACTTGAATATGCACAAATCGCCGCTCTCACTGAACCAATAATACATCTTTTGCGCAACGCGCTTGCGCATGGGATAGAATTTCCGCATGAGCGTATTGCAAAAGGGAAGCCCCGCATGGGAGAGATTGGGATTTTTGCACACTGTGAGGAGGATCATCTTTTTATCATTCTTACAGACGATGGTGCGGGGATTGATACTGGGGTGATTCGTCGTCAGGTAGTGGAGCAAGGGCTGCTCACATATGCACAAGTACAGCATCTCAGTGAGGCGCAGGTTCTTTGGCTCATTGCTTTGCCTGGATTTACGACGGCAAGTGAGGTGACAGAGCTTTCTGGGCGTGGTGTTGGTATGGATGCCATATATAAAAAGATCACGGCACTTTCTGGACAGCTTGCTATTGAAACACACCTTGACAGAGGCGTATCATTCAAGATACGGCTTCCATATGCTGCGGACTTGGTGAGTGCGTGATGAATGCAGGGCAGAGAAGATAGAAATGAGTTAGGGAATACCGATTTATTTTTGATATTTCCTTAGGGAGCGGGTGAGACATTTGTTTAAGTTGGGGATGGCGCTTGTATTTTCCGTGATTGCGGCATTGATTGTACTGCTTGTTGGTCTTTTTGGTGATGCGCGTATATCAACTGTGTTTCTGCGTAGTCTGATAGCTTTTATTGCTGCGGGGCTGCTCACGTTTCTTGTCACTTATGTCCTCGAGGCAAAGGGATGGGCTGCTTTTGACAAGGATGCAGAACAGCGCATGGCAGATCTGCAAAAGATCCTGTACGATGCAGAAGATGTGGACTTTGACGATGTAGATGCAAAAGATACCGGAACGCCGGAACAATTTGCCGCACGTGATAGTTTTCAGCCCCTTGCTGAAGAGACTTTGGTGCATATGATAGTACCACCCGAAGAACGCACTGTTGGGACGTCGTCTGGAGAGGGGACGCCTGCACCAGCGTGAGGCGGGGAGGGGAGCATCGTCTCGATGGGAGGAGGCAGTAGATGATAGCACAGGAGGATATTGACACACTGTGGCAGTCCTATCAGACGAAGAAGACCGTTGCAGTGCGCAATCGTATCGCCGAGTATTATCTTCCACTTGTCCGTCTCGTTGCCGGTCGTATTGCGATCAGTTTGCCACAGCATGTCGATCGCGAAGATCTGCTCAGCAGTGGCTTTTTTGGCCTTCTCGACGCAATTGAACGCTATGAACTGGATCGGGGCAACAAATTTGAGACCTATGCTGGTGTCCGTGTACGCGGCGCCATGCTCGATCATCTTCGGGCAAAGGACTGGATCCCGGTCAGTGTTCGCCAGAATATCAAAAAATATGAAAAAGTGGTTGCGCATTTAGAGGGAGAATTGGGCCGTGCAGCAACAGACCAAGAACTTGCTGCAGAGCTTGATCTGTCGATTGAAGAACTGCACCGTCTGGAAGGGCAGGTCAGTGCAGCAACCATTATTCCATTAGAGGAATATCTGCGCATGGACACACCGTCTTCCCTTGAGGAAGGCCCGGTGGAACATGCTGAATGGGTTGAAGTCAAAGAGACTCTTGCCGCAGCGATTGAAAAGCTCCCGGAGAAGGAACGCATTGTCGTCGCTCTGTATTACTATGATGAGATGACGCTCAAAGAGATCGCTGCAATTCTGCATCTTTCGGAAGCACGCATATCGCAGCTGCATACAAAGGCGATCATTCGTATGCGTGGCTATCTTGCACGGATGAATGAGGAGGAATAGAAAAACGCCACAGAACTCTATATGAAATGGTGGAAATAGAAGCTCAGTTTTGAGCGGGGAGTGGATGACTATGGAAAGAATCATTGGGGGGGAACAGGAGGGCTTTCTGCTCTCAATCAGAGACGATGGAAACTATCTTACCGTTTATCCAACAGATGGGGATGGTGGTCACGTTGAACTTTCGACACTGAAACAGCAGCTGAAAAATGCAGGGATTACAAATTATGATGAACTGCAGGTTGCTGTACTTACTCGTAAAAGTGATGGGGTAGAAGCGAAGCTGGATACAGTTCCTTTGGAGGAAGTGGAAGAAGAACCGCGGATTCCATTTACGATTGATATTTCCAGAGATCAGATGACCGCAACGATTCGTTTTGATCAGAAGCAGGATGGCATTGTGCCAACGGTTTCGGAGATCGAAGAGGCCCTTGCCGCAAAACACATTGTCTATGGCATTGATACGGATGCCATTCACAGTGGATTGGATCAGCTTACTTCCTTTGTTGTTGCGCAGGGAGAACCGCCACAGCCCGGGACAGATGCGCGGATTGAGAAAAAGTTTGACATGGAAGGCAAGGGGCGTCCCGCTGCCCGCGCATTTGACCGCGTGGATTATAAAGACATGAATATCTTTATTCGCGCCAAGATCGGTGATGTTCTTGCTGTACGCATCCCGCAGACCAAAGGGGTTCCCGGCAAGAATATACTGGGCAAAGAAATTGCGCCAAAGGCGGGAAAACCCGTCCCCATGCCACAGGGGAAGAATACCAAAGTAATCAATGAGAATGAACTGGTTGCTGCCATTGACGGTCAGGTGGTCGAACAGGGAGGAAAGATCATCGTTGATCCCCATTTACTCATCAACTCCAGCGTTGATGTCGGCACAGGAAATATAGATTTTTCCGGCAGCGTTGAAATAAAAGGAGATGTGGAGAGCGGGTTTTCGGTCAAAGCAACTGGCGATATTGAAATCAGCGGTATGATTGGCGGTGCCGAGGTTGAGGGGCGCAATATCATTGTGCGCGGCGGTATCCGCGGCATGAATGTAGGGAAGATTCACGCTTTAGAGGATGTGACGATTTCCTTTGTTGAGAACGCCAATTTGTCGGCGGGACGGGATATATTTGTCCAAGACGTCATTTTGCATTCAGAAGTACGTGCCGGTCACCATGTACGCGTTGAGGGAAAGCGCGGCATCATCACAGGGGGGGTGGTCGGCGCAGGAGAATCGATTCGTGCGAAGGTGCTGGGCAACGACTTTTATGTGCAGACCATTCTAAACGTCGGCATCGACCCCAATTTGAGGCATCGTTACAATATCATGCTGAAGGAGTATCATCAGTCGGGCAAGCGGCTGATGGAGATCCGGCGCTCTATTGCTGTATTGAAAAAGCAGGATCCTGCGACCCTTGCGCCGCGGCGCAAGGAACAGCTCATGGAGATGACGCGGGAGCAGTTCCCGCTTGCTGGAAAGATTAAGCGTATGCGGGAAGAACTGAGGGCGATACGGGCTGAATTGGCGCAAATGAAGAATGGCTCCATTGCAGCGACAGATGCCATCTATCCCGGTGTGGATGTTACCATCAACGGGAAAAAGAGGAAGATTGAGGATGAACACCGTCATGCAAAATTGCAGGTGGTCGATGGGGAGGTTGTTGTTGGGGTTCTATAAGAGAGGCAGGTAAAGCAATGAATGTCACGCCAATCAGTATGCAGATGATGTTTCCGCAGTCGAATGAAGCCGGGAACGTACAGAGCAATATGCAGAATCAGGTCAACATTCAGCAGAGTTTTGAATCCATTCGTCAAAAAGAGGACGCGGAACTTGCGCGTAAGCAGGTGCGTGCAAAAGAAGAAGTCAGTGAGGAAAACCGTGTCAAGGATGACCCCGAACGTGAGAGAAGGCAGGGCGGTGACCGGCATGAGCGAAGAGATCGGGAACGCTCGAAAGACCAAGGTGCCGAGCTTCTGCGGCGCCTCGCTGCTGATCCCAACCGTGGTGTTCATCTCGATATTAGTTTCTAAGGGGGGGCTCCCGCCATCGTTTCAATCACCGAAATTCTGGGCGCACTCATTATTCTCGGTGCTGTTTTGCTTCTCATCGTGCGCTACATCATTCACCGTCGTCAGGGCGGGGAGGAGGATGTGCAGGAGATTGCAGCATCGATGGATACTCTAAAGAGAGAACTCCAACAGTCTGCTGATACGATCATTAAACGTCTGGGCTCGCACGTGACGAAACTTGAACGGCTTCTCCGAGAGGCTGAGGAGCAACGCGCTCGTTTAGATACACGTGTCGCCGATGCACAGCGTATGGAATGGGCCATGCGCGCCCGCATGGAAGAGCTGGAGCGTCGTATGCGTGACCTCGATGCGCTTTATGCAGCAGCTTCGCGCCAGCCGGCAGGGGGGACATCTCTTCCTGTGCCGCCCGTACGCACGGCAGAGCATATCGCCATCACCCCACAGGAAGCCGAAGCACTGCGTGCTGAGAGGCAGTCCACACTGCATGCACAGGATGCACATCGCATCGATGGTGATGATTTTGCTGCTGTACTGCATCAATCCATCATGCGTGAGAATCTGAATGAGGTTTCCTTCGCTGCCGCGCAGCAGCCAAATGTACTGGATGAGGCACTGTCTGCCTATGCACAGCCGCCAAAAACGCAAGAGACAGAAGTGCTCCCTTCTCTAGAAGCAGCAGAAGATGCTTCCGGGGAGGCAGAGCGTGAGCAGATTCTTCGGGCGCGTGCTCTTTTGCGTGACGGACGTACCGTTGAGGAGGTTGCGCGTGAGACAGGCGTTGAGATTGGTGCGCTCCGTCTCATGCAGCAGATGAACAAGAGGGATTGACAAAACATCGAAAGCCCGTTATAATACTTTTGTTCGGGACGTAGCTCAGTTTGGTAGAGCGCTTCCTTGGGGTGGAAGAGGTCGTGAGTTCAAATCTCGTCGTTCCGACCATTTCTGCATAGGAACCTCCGCGCGGCCTGCGCGGAGGTTTTTTTGTTTCACGAATGAGGATAAAGGGGTGATCCTGTGGATTTCATTGTGGATATGCGGGCACTGCAGGTACTGCTCCTTGCCGTGATGTTTTTTTCCGTCATGGTAGAGATCAAAACCGGCGGTATGGGCGTTGGCGTTCTGCTGGGGCTTGTATCCGCTGCCGTGTTCTGGAGCGGTCAATATACACGTGGGTTGGTTGAGTTGTATCATATTGCAGTATTTCTCGGCGGTATATTGATGATTATTATAGAGATTCTGCTGCCGACAGTGGGGCTGCTTGCAGGGATTGGGGTTGCTGCAATGCTATACAGCATTGTTCTTGCCCTCGGCGGAGATATTGGTGCACTTGGAGCACTTGGCATTTCCCTTCTGATCTCCATCATTATATTTATGCTCATCGTTTCGCGACTGCCGTCGAGCCGATTATGGAACAAAGTGGTCTTACAAGACAGTTCGCGTGCCGAGCGCGGCTTTGTCAGCACACCAGAGCATCCGGAACTGGTTGGAAAGACCGGTGAGGTTTTAACCGAGTTGCGTCCTTCGGGAACGGCACGCATTGATGGACAGCCGGTAGATGTCATATCAGAGGGCAGTTTTATTCAAAAGGGAACGCAGATTGTTGTCCTGTCTGTCAACGGCGGCCGTGTGATCGTTCGGGAAGCATAATACTGCGATTTATGGGGAGGTATCTGCATCTAAGGAGGTAACTATGACCACATTATTCGGAGGAGCATTCCTCATTGTTATTGTCATTCTCGCGGTATCCATTTTTCTTCATTTCGTACCGCTTGGACTATGGGTGTCTGCGATCTCTGCGAATGTTTCCGTGAGCATCGTATCACTGATTGGTATGCGCCTTCGCCGCGTACCGCCTAGCCGCATCGTCCTCCCGCTCATCAAGGCCAATAAAGCAGGTCTTGATGTCAGCGTCAACCAGCTTGAAGCGCACTATCTCGCTGGCGGCAATGTAGATAAAGTAGTCGATGCACTGATTGCCTCGCACCGCGCACAGATTGCACTGCCTTTTGAGCGGGCAGCAGCGATTGATCTTGCGGGGCGCGATGTTTTGGATGCCGTGCAGATGAGCGTCAATCCGAAAGTGATTGAGACTCCCATCGTATCAGCTGTTGCGGCAAACGGTATAGAGCTTAAGATCAAAGCACGTGTTACGGTGCGCGCAAATATCGACCGTCTCGTCGGTGGTGCCGGTGAGCCGACCATCATCGCCCGCGTTGGAGAGGGCATTGTCACCACCGTAGGCTCCTCTCAGAGTCACAATGATGTATTGGCGAATCCAGATGATATTTCAAAGACGGTGCTCGGCAAGGGGCTTGATGCGGGCACAGCGTTTGAGATTCTTTCCATTGATATTGCCGATGTCGATGTCGGTCGCAACATTGGTGCTGAACTTCAAACAGATCAGGCCGAGGCAGACAAGCGCATTGCGCAGGCAAAGGCAGAGGAGCGCCGTGCTATGGCGGTTGCGCGTGAACAGGAAATGAAGGCCTATACGCAGGAGATGGAGGCAAAAGTTGTCGAAGCGCAGGCAGAGGTTCCACATGCGATGGCACAGGCGCTTCGAGAGGGAAAACTCGGTGTCATGGACTACTATCAGCTCAACAATATTCAGTCTGACACGGATATGCGCCAGGCGATCAGTACAGTCGGAAAAGGCGATGATAAACTCCCGACACAGCCGATGAAGTGAGGCGGTAATGATGAGCTACATCGTCATCATCATTGCTGCCATCGTGATTGCACTGCTCGATGATCGTCTGCGCGGCAAAAAGAAAGTTCCGCCTACGACCATACCAGGAGAGCTTCCGCGGACAAGAAAACGGGAAGATACAGCAGGCAGCCGATTTGAAATACCGCCCATGCGCGGAATTCCAAGCCCACAGGAGGCGCCATCAGCGGACATCGAACGCGATTTCTATGAGGAGGAGCGCCGCCGCCTAGAGCGGGAGGAGCGGGATCTTTGGCTGCATGAACAAGAGCGGGCACATAGGGCACCCGTGCAGCAGAACCTTCCGCATATAAATACAACAGGTACGGCACTGCCGAGCTTTACGCCAAATAGTATGGTGCAGGCAGTGATACTCGCAGAGGTTCTTGGGAAACCGCGTGCCATGCGCAGATTTCCAAGGCATTGAGCAATCAGAGCAAAACAAAGTGCAGCTGCGTAAATTTAGTTGCAGCTGCACTCATATAGATGTAAAAGCGCAGGAGAGCCTGCGCTTTTATGATTGCGGAGATACCGTGAGCATGAGCCGATGAACTTACGCAGCAGGGTCACCTTTGCCGACAAAATTTAACTACACGGTCGTTCCTGCTCACTTCATAGGCGGCGTCCGCTTATGAAACGGCAGACGCCACAATGCAGATCCACTCTGCACTCGATAGATATGGTGCTCTAGGATGCGGCTGAGCAGTTGTCCGATTTTCACTGCTGTGATTTGGATGGCGCCAAGGAGCAGAACGATGCAGTCAAAGCCCCAGAACGATATGACAACTGCACCTGCAAAAGTGAAGTATAGAACGGTCATCAGCTTTGCAAGGAGCACGCCCAAGACTGCACTCACGGCACCGCGCCGAACAAGGCGTATATTGCGAAAATGCTCCTGCAGGAACATCCGCATACGACGCAGCAGCTCGCGTGGCGTGCGCAGACTGCGCATGAGTTTAAGGAGGCGTTCCCGCTTCCAATACAGCCAGTCGGACAGGAACTTGTTCAAATGACGGACTGCTTCCGGCAGCGAGGAAAAAGATCCAAGCCCATGCAGGAAGTGTCTGAAATCCAATAGGCGATCTGCGCAGGTGCGAAACAGACTCCAAAACTGAATGTCCATTCTCCGCAGGTATTGCACGATCTCTCGCAGGGATAAGTCCGTCAGCCGAAATGGCAGATAGATGAAAAAACGCAGGAAGATGAGCTCAAATAGGAAAAGCCCGCCGCGCAGGAAAAATAACTGCCCATAATGTCCCGCATAGATCTCAGGGTGCCGCGCGATTGCCCGCTTCTTATAACGTAATTGTTTCCATAGTGTCATATGCACGGCGCCTCCATTCATTCAATGCTGTTCTCTTTACGAAATCTTAACGATGATCATTGTAATTCTAACATCCTACCCCTCCTATCCGCAAGTCCTAAAATCTTACCGTTATATACATATGAAAAACGATGCTTCCCCATGATAATGCCCCCCAAAAAAGTTAGGTTGTTTCATGCGAACTTTTTGGGGGGCGATTTTAGGGAACGGATTATTTGATTTGGTTCAGCAGGGCGGCGAGACTGGCGGCATCTGGGTCTTCGCTTACACAGGAGATGATGGGCTGCTCTCCGAGCATGACCGTAGCCCCATTGGCATACGCTGAAGCACTGCCTTCACCGTTCTTGAATGCGGCGGCGAGATTGCCTGCAACAAAATATGAGCGTTCTGCACTACTCATATCCCCGGCAGGAGCAGGCATGACAAACTCCTTCTGGTTCACATAGACGACGCCGTTTTTGACAACCACTTTGCCGCCGCTCATTTCCGTCAGTTTCTTTGCGTAATTGTCACGCCGTGAAGAGTTTGACGGATGATCAGCAGAGCCGGACATGATAGCAAATACATTGGCAGAATTATTTCCCTCCAGATCGATGAGCCTCTGCCATACGGCAGCCGTTGCACCGGGGTTGTAGGGGGAGTGTGAGATGTATTCAAATGCGAGATTGTCTGCCTCCCACTCCATCGGCTTTGTAATTCCCTGCCCGCTCCATACGTTTGCAGCAATGGCGCCAAGCACTGTTCCTGTGGCGCTTGCGAGCACAGCGGGCCCGAGCGATTTTTTCATACCCTTCGCGGGATGATCCTTTTGCCCATGACCCATCTCATGTGCAAGGACGACGGCGATCTCATCTTCATTTGTGAGATATTTGTAAAGTCCTGCGTTGACACTCATGTTGTGCCCCAGTGTACAGAATGCGTTGAAGCTGTCCTCATTATTGATGAAGTAATTGTATGGACGGTCATAGATGGTGGGGTCTGTTGCACCGATCGCTGCTGTGAGATTCTTGAAGATGCGGTCGAGCTGCGCGTTGAGCCGTGGGTGTTCGTAGACGCCATATTTTTCCTGCAGCTGACGGAACAGTTCCTGACGTCCCTCCTCTGTTGTGTTGTAATATTTGATTTGCTTGCTCATCTCCGAGGCGGCGACGGCTCCGCCGACGATTGCGCCGATGACATTGCCGATCCCTGCCTCAGCAACTGCCGGTGTGCTCAACGTCACCCCTGTCATCATAGAGAATGTGAGAGCGAGAGCGATGCTGCTGCGCATCCATTTCTTTTTCTGCATATTCGATTCCTCCCATACTGATTATATGAACTTATGAATATTATAAGCGATGTTTTGCATGAAGTCCATACATTGATGAATATACAATAGGGATTCTTGACACTCTTTGGAAAAAACATTAAAATAAATAGAAGCATTCTTGAACTATTTTTTGAATCATATGAAAAGAGGAGGTGGCTGTTATCCTTACAGAAATATTAGCGGTAATCATTGCTGTTATAGCCGGTGCCGGCATTGGATACATTGCACGCAAACGCACGGCAGAATCTCAAATAGGATCAGCCGAGGCCGAAGCAAAACGTATTGTAGAGGAAGCTGAAAAGAGGGCAGAGACAAAACAAAAAGAGTCTTTGCTTGAGGCGAAGGAGGAGATCCAGCGCCAACGCCAGGACTTTGAGCGAGATATAAAGGAGCGCCGCGCAGAACTGCAGCGCCTAGAACGTCGTACCATTCAAAAAGAGGAAAATCTGGATCGAAAGCTTGAATCTCTCGAAAAGAAGGAGGAGGGGTTGGCGCGCAAAGAGGCGCGCATTGATAAGACGCAGGCAGAGGTCGGCGTGCTTTATGAACGGCAGTATGAGGAGTTGCAGCGCATTTCAGGCCTTTCTGCGGAGGAGGCACGCGCCATTTTGATGACTGAGGCCGAAGATGAGTTAAAGCACGAAAAGGCACGAAAGATCAAGGAGTATATTCAGCAGACCAAGGATGAGGCAGATAAAGCAGCACGGGAGATCTTAAGTGTCGCCATACAGCGCTGTGCGGCCGACCACGTAGCAGAGACAACGGTTTCTGTTGTTGCACTGCCGAATGATGATATGAAGGGACGCATCATTGGCCGAGAGGGGCGCAATATTCGTGCGCTTGAGACACTGACTGGGATAGATCTCATTATTGACGATACGCCTGAGGCAGTGATCCTTTCGGGATTCGACCCGGTGCGCCGTGAGGTTGCACGCATTGCACTCGAGAAACTGATTCAGGATGGGCGCATTCACCCCGCGCGCATCGAGGAGATGATCGATAAAGCCAAACGTGAAGTCGATCAGCGGATTAAAGAGGCGGGAGAGCAGGCTACCTTTGAAACAGGGGTGCATGGGATCCACCCCGAACTTGTGAGATTGCTCGGGCGCATGCGTTACCGGACGAGTTATGGACAGAATGTCCTCAGTCACTCCATTGAAGTTTCTCATCTGGCTGGGCTCATGGCGGCAGAGCTTGAGTGTGATGTCATGCTCGCAAAGCGCGGCGGCCTCCTGCACGATATTGGCAAGGCGGTCAGTCATGAGGTGGAAGGCCCGCATGTGACAGTGGGTGCAGAGCTTGCACGCAAATATCGCGAGTCAAAAGAAGTCATCAACATCATCGCCTCGCATCATGGAGATGAAGAGGCGACGACGGTGGAGGCAGTTCTCGTCGCGGCAGCAGATGCCGTTTCGGCAGCGCGTCCCGGCGCACGCAGGGAGAGTCTTGAATCCTACATCAAGCGTCTCAAAGCATTAGAGGAGATTGCAGAATCGTTTGAAGGCGTGGAGCGCTGTTTTGCGATTCAGGCAGGACGTGAGATCCGCGTCATGGTAAAGCCGGACCAAGTCGATGATGCAGGGGCTGCGGTTCTTGTGCATGACATCGTAAAGAAGATCGAAGGGGATCTTGAGTATCCGGGGCAGATCAAGGCGACCGTGATCCGTGAAACGCGTGTGGTCGACTATGCGAAGTAATCAAAGGAATAGGTATAAGAAATCATAGAACAGCGCCAATCAGATCGTCATGGGGCTCGGTTTGTGAGGGGATCATATGCAGCAACTGACGTATATTGTTTCCGGCGCGGTGGATGTTCAGCGCACGGTCATAGAAGCAAAGGGGAATCTTGCGAAAATCCCGCACATTGAGATGCTGCTTGTCACGATTGTCACGCAGTGTGAAATGCCGCTGGAAGATGCACTTAAGATCCGTGATGCTGTGCGTAAGGAATTCCCGGCGGCACGGATTCTTGGGCATACGAGTGCACTAAAGATGGCTGGTCTGCGCATGGACACAGAGGGGATTCTTTTGACCTTTACGGCATTTGAGGCATCCCATGTCGATGTGTTCATTCTGGAGGCTGAGGAGGACGCTCCGCATACGCAGACATTTCTTTCGTTTCTCTCCGAACACCCCCATACAAAGGCAGTTGAGTTTCTCGTTGTTGGGCTTGTGGACCATTTGGATGATGCTTTTTCTGCGCTTTCCTCGATTGACGAGGGGATAGGCATATTTGGCGCCTTTGTCGATGCAGCTCCCATGAATCTATATGGTTATGCATTTGCTGATGAACAGGTGCTGCGCTGCGGCTTTTTTGCTGTTGTCTATCATGGAGAAACCCTCGATGTACGGATTGTCCGCAATTTTGGCTGGCGTACCCTAGGACGAGAAATTATTGCAACACGTATTGAGGGCTGTACAGTCAAAGAACTTGATGGCGGAGCGCCGTTTAAGGTCTATGAGAAATATTTCGGCATACACAGCAGCGCCGATTTTGGTCTCGATGCAGCCTTATTTCCGCTCTGCTTTGAAGATGCAGGCGGTACCATTTCGGCACGTGTTCCGCTGCACCTTGAGCGTGAGAGCGGTGCCATTACATTCGGTCTGCCGCTGCATGAGGGGACCGTTTTTCGGCTTGCCTACGGAGACCCCTATGGGATCCTCTCAAAGGCTGCAGAAAACTATCGGGAGCTCAGCGCGTTTTCTCCGCAGGCAATCATGGGGGTTGCCTGTCTGGGGCATTACTTGCTGCTCGGTGATGATGTTGTGAGTGAGATGCTCCTGTGCGGCGAGTTTCCGTCATCACTCTCTTTTGTATTCGGTGAGGTGCGTCGTGCGGGGGGACGCATCTGTGCTGATAATCTGAATGTCATGCTCGTTGGGATGAAAGAGGACCCGGGCTATATCAAGAATATTAAGCTGCGGTCAAAACGTGTATCACAGCTTTCCTATAACCGGAAGATGCTCGCATTCCTGTCACATTTTATTCGCGTTTCTGAGGAAGAACTCTATTGTGCCAATCAGCGTCTCAGCCATCTGGCCAGCCGCGATGCATTAACCAACTTGCTCAATCGCCGGGAGATGGAGCGTGTGCTGAAGTCCTCGATTGAGCAGGCAAGAGAACACAAGACGCCGCTTTCGGTGATGCTGCTTGATATAGATCACTTTAAGAGCATTAATGATACTTATGGGCATGATATGGGAGACAAGGTCATTCTCACAGTGGCAGATGTGATTTCGCGTACGATTCGCGGTTCGGATGCTGGCTGCCGATGGGGTGGGGATGAATTCTTCATCATCTTACAAGGTGCGCCGCTTGCGGTGGCAGGGAAAGTTGGGGAGCGCATCCGCCGCTCCGTAGAGGCGTCTCGGATGCCCTTTGACCGCCATGTTACCGTCAGTGTTGGTGTTGCTCCATTTGATCCAGAAAAAGACAATGAACTGAAACTCTTTAAGAATGCCGATGAGGCGCTCTATCAAGCCAAGGCGCTTGGACGCAATACGGTGTACTGTCCTGGGATCGGCAGGATCAGCAGTGCGCAATGAATTTGGCACAGGATGAAAAGGGGAAGCTTTATGTTTGATTTTCTGCGCTCTCGTTTCATGCGGCAGCGCAAGCGGACACAGCCGCGTGAGCAGGTGCGGCCAGGGGTTCAGCTGCTTGCCTCAATGCTGATTTGTTTTCCGGAGATTGAGGCTGTTTCCTATGACCCGCATGAAGGATGGCTGACGATGGATTTCGTGATCCGGGAGCATGTGTCTACGGAGGAAATCAAGGAATTTACCGCACTTCTTGCGGAGAGTATTGAAACCTATCACGTCATCGAAGACGGCCTTGCGAGCGCGATGAATCTTGCTTATGAATGCCATGAGAACTTGACAATTCTCCACATATCGCGGAAAATGGACGAGCTCTCACAAATGGAGATGAGTCTCATCGTGCATCTGATGACAGAGCACTTTGGGGCGAAACTGTGTATTGATCCGCATGGTGCAGATGCGCTTGATTCTGAATTTGGTTTTATTCAGCATGAGACGTTGGAGCGGATGCTCAGCGCCATTCACGAACTCCCACTGCGTGAACGTCTGGTTGGGATCAGAGAGCGCGATCAGGTGGTTGTTTACAACAGATAATGTTTCACCGCATGAAGTGCGTTGGATTGATATAGGGCATAAGAACTGCGCGGATATACGCATTGGAGCGGATGGCTGGGAGGGATATGTGTGCGCATTATGCTGGTCGGTGATGTTGTCGGGCGTACAGGACGGCGCGCATTTCGTACGCACACACCAAGGCTCCGTGCGGAGCAAAAGATTGATATTGTCATCGTCAACGGAGAGAATGCTGCGGGAGGCAAGGGCTATACCCGCAAAGCACTTGATGAACTCTATGCGGGCGGCGCGGACATTGTCACCTCCGGCAATCATGTTTGGGACAAAAAAGAAGTGTTTTCATTCATTGAAGACGAACCTTTTTTGGTGCGTCCTGCCAATTATCCAGAGGGGACACCAGGACAGGGGTATTGTATATTTCCGCTTAAAGCACACAGCATCGCAGTTATTAATCTTTCGGGGCGTTCTTTTATGCCGCCGCTAGACTGCCCATTTCAAAAGATGGAGGAAATTCTCTGCGCCGTTGAGGGAAAGGCAGATTTTGTCATACTTGACTTTCATGCGGAGACGACCTCGGAGAAACTGGCAATGGGATATGCTTTTGATGGGCGTGCGGGCATTATTGTCGGAACCCACACACATGTCCAGACGGCAGATGCACAGATTCTTCCAGGTGGAACGGCGTATATTACAGACCTTGGGATGGTTGGTGTTCATGCATCTATTCTTGGGGTGCGCAGCGATCTCGTTATCAAAAAATTTCGGACAGGTATGCCTGTTCGATTCGAGATGGCAGAGGGGCCAGCTGAGTATGCAGCCGTTATCGTCGATGTGGATCACCGGATGAAAGCAACTGCGATTGAACGCGTGATGATCTATGAAGATAAGTGATTTGAAAAACACGGATTGTACTAGGGAGAGGTTTCATGCCAAGCGATTTGCATATCCATACGACGTTCTCTGATGGAAAGGACACGCCGGAAGAGATCGTGGAGGCGGCAAAGGCCGCAGGACTGCACTATATCGCCATCACAGATCATGACAGCGTAGAAGGGATCACGGATCTTTATGAAAACGGACGGTACCCAGGGACAAGCAGTGTGCGCCTCATACCGGGTGTTGGATTTAGTGCGGATGACCCCAAGTATAATGTTCATATCTTAGGGTATAATATAGATATTTACAATGCCGCGCTGCAAGAACGTCTAGAGGACATCAGTGAAGCAAGGTGGACACGGTTTACAGAGATCATAGAGCGTCTGAAAAGGCTCGGCTATGAGATTGGGGAAACCGAAGTGCTCACCGATGAGGGGATGTGCAAGGCCGTCGGACGCTCTCATATTGCCCGTGTGCTTGTCAAAAAAGGATATTTTGACTCGATTCGCAGCTGCTTTGAGCAGCTGCTTATGCGGGGGAAGCCGGCCTATGTTCCTTATTTTAGACTGGCACCCGAGGAGCTGATTGCTCTCATCAAAGGGGCGGGAGGAATCCCTGTCATCGGAAATCCAAAGGCGGTCGGTGATGATGCGGTGATCCAAAGGATCATTGCACAGGGTGTGATGGGGCTTGAGGTGTTTTATCCGGGGTATGAGACAGCGGATATACAGCACTATCTTATGATGGCACAAAAGCATGGCTTGCTCATTTCCGGCGGGTCGGACTATCGGGGATTTCCTGGGCGGCAGCCGGAAAAGCTTGGTGCGTTTACCATTGAGGATATATACGCAGAAAATTTTTATCGGCCGCCGCGTATATAGTGCAGCAGATCAAGGAGATAAGATGTCATGGATGTAATCGCTCTTGTTGGCCCGAGCGGGACAGGGAAAAGTCATCGTGCACTGTGGGTGGCGCAGAAAAATGGGGCCGATGCCATTATTGATGATGGCATTCTCATCAAGGACGGGAAAGTGATTGGCGGTTCCTCGGCGAAAAAAGAGAAGAACCGCATTATGGCGGTGCGCCGTGCTATATTTGTCCTGCCTGGACACGCTGAAGCTGTGCGCAAAGCCATTGAGGCGGCATCTCTGCGCCGCATTCTCATTCTTGGAACATCGGAGAATATGGTGCAGAAGATTGCAAAGACCCTTCGCCTCGGGATCATCAGCAAGCTGATCCGCATTGAGGATATTGCCACAAAGAAGGATATTGAGATCGCACAGTATCATCGGCTCAAAAAAGGAGAGCATATTATTCCTGTCCCGAGCATCGAACTCAAGCCGCACTTCTCCGGGTATCTGATCGATCCCATTCGGAGTTTTTTCAAGACGGCTTCTGCAAAGCGGCGTCGCCTTGGGGAGCGCTCCATCGTGCGGCCCGTGTTCAGCTACTACGGGAAGCTCGTTATCGATGATTCTGTCATAAAGAGCATTGTGCGCATCGTGTCTCAGCAAATGAAAGAGGTCTATCGCGTGGGCAAGACACGTATTCGCCACCTTGTCAACGGCAGTGATGATCTTGGTATTGTGGTTTCACTCGAAGTTATATTTTTCTATGGACATGAGATGAACGATGCTTTGGCTCTACTGCATAAGCAGTTGCAGCGCGAGATAGAGCGCATGACCGGCATGGTGGTTCATGAGATACACATTCTTGTCAAGGGATTACGCGTAGCACCGACTGCCTCCCAATAAGCTGACGCTTCTTTTTTTAGGAAAAAGTGTTAAAATGAAAAGGATTTTTTTATGAGATGTAGAACTTTATGTATATATTCGTCATGTACATGTTCTTTTTGTATGTGAAAGAATTGAGGAAAGGAATGACGTTTCATGCTTGAGCAGGTGGTAAACTCCTCGACACTTGATATTGGCAGCAGAGCTTTGGCCGCAGCCTCCCTCCGACATGAGGTGCTCAGTAACAATATCGCCAATGTCAATACGCCGTACTTCAGACGGAGTTATGTCCGCTTTGAGGATTTGCTGAAAAAGGAATTGGGACTGGAAAATGATCCCTTGATGAAGCCTGTGCGTACGCACGATCGCCATCTGCCCCTTCCATTCCGTGGAAAAGCACGTGCAGCGATTGAGCAGGAATCGACGACCAATATGCGCGTGGACGGCAATAATGTCGATATTGACAGAGAGATGGCAGAAGTTGCCAAGAATCAGCTTTATTACAGCGTTTTGGCTACCCAGGTTGGGGGTCATGTCCGCAAGCTGAAGGACGTCATTAATAGTGGTCAGAATGCTTGATGAACAGGGAGGTACGATATGGGAATGTTTTTAGGGATTGATGCCGCGGCCTCCGGTCTCACGGCAGAGCGTCTGCGTATGGATGTGATTTCCAATAACATTGCGAATGCCAATACGACACGCACACAGGAGGGAGGCGCATATCATCGTCGGTATGTTGTCTTTCAGCCACGTGAAAAGGATGCGGGAATTGGGTTTGAAGCTTTCCTTGCACGGGCTTCAAAGCGGCTTCGTCCTGGGGATGGTGTTCGTGCTCTTTCCATTCAGACGGATCGGACACAAGGACCTCTTGTTTACGAGCCGGGACATCCAGACGCGAATGCGGAGGGCTACGTCGAGCGCCCGAATGTCAATATCGTTGCTGAGATGGTGGACATGATTACGGCGTCTCGTTCCTACGAGGCCAATGCGACGACCATCAATGCAGCAAAATCTATGGTGACTGCGGCACTGCGCATCGGCAGTTAAATTTGTGCACTCTTAAGGGAGATAGGTGTATATGGAAATACAAGCTCTGCAAATGACCCCTGTATCGATGCACGCGACCAGTCATCTGGGCGAGACCATCGAAAAGCCGGCGGAAAAGAGCTTCGGAGCGTATCTAAAGGATGCGCTTTCTGAAGTTAATCATCTGCAGCTCGTCTCGGAAGAACAAAACGCGTTGCTTGCGGCAGGGGAGATTGAGGATGTCTCTCAGGTCATTGTGGCTGGACAGAAAGCAGACATTGCACTGCAGCTGACTATGCAAATGCGTAATCGTGCGGTTTCCGCCTATCAGGAAATCATGCGGATGCAGGTATAATCAGCATCCGTTGCTTAGAGTATGGCGCTCACCCCTAAGCTTAGGGAGGCAGGCGCACATCCGTGATGACTTGAAGGGAAGAGATTATGGGAGAGTGGAAAGAGCGGTGTCTTGCCGTTTGGGAACGCTTTGACAAACGGCAGCGCTACATCATGCTCGGATCGGCGCTCGCGCTTCTTGTCCTCATTTTTGGTCTTAGTTTTTGGTATGGCAGCAAACCGGACATGGTTCCGCTCTTTACCAATATGGAAACCAAGGATGCCGGAGAGGTCGCGAATCAGCTGCGCGAGTCGAAAATCAGCTACGAAGTGCAGGAGACGAAAAACGGGACGACAATTCTTGTCCCAACAACCAATGTTCATGAAGCACGGCTCAATCTTGCGACACAAGGACTGCCGCGTGGGAACAAAGGCTTTGAAATCTTCGATGACAGCAAACTCGGTGTAACGGAATTCCAAAATAGAGTCAACTATCTTCAGGCGCTGCAAGGCGAGCTGACACGTACGATAGAACAACTTGAAGCTGTTGAAAAAGCGCGTGTTCATATCGTTTTGCCGGAAGATAGCCTCTATAAAAAAGAGGAGAAGCCGGCAACGGCCTCCATTATGCTCCGTCTCAAACCAAATACAGAGCTGACGAAGAAAGAGATCAAGGGCATCGTCAATCTGGCAGCGCACAGTGTGAAGGGCCTCACACCGGAGAACATCACGATTGTCGATGACAGCGGTAAGATTCTCAATGACCCAGATGAACAGGATGAAAATTCTGTTGGTGCCAAGACGCTGACTCAGCTTGATATGACGCGGAAGGTACAGGATAACATTGAAAAGAAGGTCCAGACCCTCCTCGATCAAACTCTTGGTGAAGGGCGTGCATTTGCACGTGTCAGTGTGGAACTCGATTTCGATGATCGTCTGACAGATCGGCAGACCTTTACACCTGTGATAGATGATTCGGGCATCATTCGCAGCCAGCAGGATATATCGGAGAGCTATGTTGGTAATTCGACCAATCCTGGGGGACCGGCAGGTGTACAGAGCAATGTTCCCGGCTATGTTGAGCAGGAGAACAACGCCAACGCCGAGTACGAGAAAAAAGAGTCCACGAAGAATTATGAGATCAATGAGGAACGTCAACATGTAATCGCATCTCCTGGCTCGATTCGCCGTCTGACGGTTGCGGTTCTTGTCAATGATGATGTGACGCAGCCGCAGCAGGACAGCATCATGCGTACAGTAAGCAGTGCGGCGGGACTGAATCCGAGCCGCGGTGATACGATTTCCGTCGAACCGCTGCCGTTCAGCACGGAAAATGCAGATCGGCGTGCGGCGGAAGCGCAGGCTGAAAAAGATCGCCAGGATCGTATCTTCTATATGCAGATTGGTGCGCTCCTCCTGCTCCTTGCACTGATCATTGGGGGGGTCCTCATGTATCGCCGCAAGAAGCGTCTCGAGCGTGAGGCTGAGGAAGAGGCACGACGTCTTGAAGAAGAACGCCGCGCAGCAGAACTTGCAGAGGAACGCGCAGAAGCGGTTGAAGCAGGAGAGGTTGAAGAAGACGAGCTTTCTGAGGAGGAGCAGGAGCATATGAAACAGAAACAGGCGCTCCTTGCGCTTATTGATGCAAAACCGGAAGAGGTCGCACTTCTCGTTAAGACGTGGCTCGCGGAGGTGGAGTAACCATGTCGGATATATATACCACCGCCGCTGATTTGACCAATCAGCAGAAAGCTGCGATACTCTTTATCGCTATTGGTCCGGAGTATTCGGCCAAACTATTTCAGCATCTGGATGATGATGAAATTGACCGGCTGACCCTTGAAATCGCAAACCAGAAACAGGTATCTGCGGCGCTCAAGGCAGAGGTTATCAGCGAGTTCTATTCCATGTGCATGGCACAGGATTATATATCCTCGGGTGGTCTTCAGTACGCGCAAAATGTTCTGGAGAAAGCGCTTGGACCTGAGAAGGCGCTTGAGATCATCAACCGCCTGACAACCAGTCTCCAAGTACGTCCCTTCGATTTCCTGCGCAAGACAGATCCGGCACAGCTCATCAATTTTATACAGAACGAGCATCCGCAGACCATTGCGCTTATCATGGCTTATCTCGACCCCGAACAGGCAGCGACCGTTCTCGGCTCGCTCCCTCCGGAGTCGCAGGTGGAAGTCACGAAACGTATTGCGATTATGGATCGCACATCGCCGGATTCGATTCGCGAAGTCGAGCGTGTTCTCGAGCGCAAACTGTCCTCTATGGTTACACAAGACTTTACATCTGCTGGCGGTATCAAGGCAATCGTCGAAGTACTCAATCGCGTTGACCGGACAACGGAGAAAGCGATTGTTGAGACCCTTGAGGTAGACGATCCTGAACTTGCCGAGGAGATCAAGAAGCGTCTGTTCGTGTTCGAGGACATCGTGCAGATCGACGATCGTTCCCTGCAGCTCGTTCTGCGTCAGGTCGATACCAAAGATCTTTCTCTTGCGCTCAAAGCAACGCCGCAGGAAGTTTCCGAAAAGGTATTCAAAAACATGTCGACGCGCGCAGGCGATATGCTTCGCGAGGAGATCGAATTCATGGGACCTGTTCGCATTCGCGACGTCGAAGAGGCACAACAGAAAGTTGTCGGTGTCATTCGTGCACTTGAGGAGAAGGGTGAGATTGTAATTTCGCGTGGCAAGGGAGACGAGATGATTGTCTAGGGTTATTAGGGCCGCCGTCTGGGAGAAGAATCCTCACTTGATCGACGTACCGCCTCCGCCTCCGCCTCCACCACCGCCTCCGCCTGAGGAGGAAGAAATAGAGAAAGAGCCGGAGCTGAGTGAGGAGGACATCCAGTCCATGCTCGCTCGTATCACGGAACGCGATCAGGAAGTGGAGGAGCGTCTCCAGCAAGCGGAAGAAAAAGCTGCCACTCTGCGGAAAGAAGCCGAAGAAGAGCGCGACCGCCTATTGGCGGAAGCGCGCCTCCAGGCAGAAGCTCTGCATGAGGAAGCTCGTGTCAAGGGACATGAAGAAGGAATGGCCGCGGGAAGAACAGAAGCGGAAGCTGCGGTGCGCAAAGAGATGGATGATCGCATCAAGGAGACGAATGCACTCGCTGAAAAGACACTGCGTGATGCTCATGATGCCATGCGTGACTATATGGCACATGCAGAAAAGGATGTTGTGGAGATAGCCATGAATGCCGTGGAGCGTATTCTCCCACAGCATTTTATCGATGTGCCGCAAGTACTCCTTCCAGTCGTGCGAGATGCCATTTTGCGCGTCCAGGATCAAAAGGAGATCATTGTCAATGTTCCGCCCTACAGCTATGATATTGTACTTATGGCGCGCGAAGAACTCCGTGGCGTTCTCACGGCCGGCGATACGAATATCACGATCATGTCGGACGAGGCGTTAAAGCCGGGCGACTGCATTGTTGAAACCCCTAATGGCAGTGTGGATGCACGTCTGCAAACACAAATCGACCAGCTGAAACAAGCTGTGCGGGAAGTTATGCTATGAATTTCAGTGAAACGGGGGGAAATCCCCCATTTTCCATAAATATCCAAAAGTTTAAGAATGCGTTGGATGATGCAGTGCCGATGAAGTTGACAGGAAAAGTGACACAAGTCATCGGTCTTGTGATTGAATCACAGGGGCCGCCTGTTACTGTTGGGGAGCTCTGCTATGTCAGTGCCCAATCATCTAACCTTCCGCCGATTCCGGCGGAGGTCGTTGGATTTCGTGAGGGGCGTGTGCTCCTCATGCCAGTAGGCGATATGCAGGGCATTGGACCGGGTTGCGATGTCATAGCGACAGGACGGCGTCTGCGCGTTAAGGTCGGGAAAGAACTTCTCGGGCGTGTACTTGATGGACTTGGGAATCCCATTGATGGAAAAGGGCCGATTCTCTCTAAGGAGGAATATCCGCTCCAGGCATCGCCGCCGCCGCCAATGACACGCCCGCGTATTCACGACCATCTCTATGTCGGCGTGCGTTCCATTGATGGGCTCATCACACTTGGTGATGGTCAGCGCATTGGCATCATGGCAGGGTCTGGTGTCGGAAAATCTACATTGCTTTCCATGATCGCCCGTAATACAGAGGCAGATATCAGTGTGATCACACTGGTCGGTGAGCGTGGCAGAGAGGTACGCGACTTCATCGAACGAGATCTTGGCGAGGAGGGGCTAAAGCGGTCGGTTGTCATTGTTGCGACATCGGATCAGCCAGCACTCGTTCGTATTAAAGGCGCAATGACGGGGACGGCGATCGCAGAGTATTTTAGGGACCAAGGGCATAAAGTGGTTCTAATGATGGATTCTGTCACACGTTTTGCCATGGCGCAGCGCGAGGTCGGTCTTACCATTGGAGAACCACCGGCAACGCGTGGTTATACCCCGTCCGTATTTGCCTTGTTGCCGCGCCTCTTGGAACGCGCGGGGACAAGCAAGCATGGATCAATCACAGGAATTTATACTGTTCTCGTTGATGGGGATGATATGAATGAGCCGATTGCCGACGCTGTGCGTTCCATCTTAGATGGGCACATTGTCCTCTCACGACGAATCGCAGAGCAGAACCACTTTCCAGCGGTTGATGTTCTTAGCAGTGTCAGCCGTGTTATGTATGAAGTTGTTAGCAAACCGCATCTCGCGGCGGCACAGGATATGCGTCAGCTCATGGCAGTTTACCATGAGGCAGAGGATCTGATTCATATTGGAGCCTATGTCAAAGGGTCAAGCCCAAAGATTGATGCAGCGATCCAGAAAATTGATGCCATCAATGAATTTCTGAAGCAGGACATCTATGAGGTGACCTCCTATGAGGAAACGGAGCGGAGGCTTCTTTCCATCGTGGGCAAGCAGTCGTCAACTGAGGCGACGTTATGAAAAAATTCCGATTCCAGCTCGAGACACTCCTTAAAGTTACGCGCATGAAAAAGGAACAGGCTGAAGTGGCATTTGCAGCAGCCGTACGTCATCTTGATGAAGCACGTGCGTATCAGCGTGTTCTTCTTGAGGAAATGCAGCGAGGTCAGCATGACTACGAAGACATCTCCAAAACGGGGACGCGCATAACGATCGGTCGGCTGATGAGTTTTAACCAATTTTTTTCGTGGAAACGTCAGCAGATTGAAGATCAACAGCAGGTGATTCTTCAAGCGAATGCAGATCGACAGAGATGTTTGAGAGAACTTCTTGCACAGATGAGTTCGCTCAAGAGCATTGAGCGACTGAAGGAAAAAAGGCTGGCGGAATACAAGGAGGAAGCCTTGCGGGAGGAGCAGAAGATGCTGGATGAGATTGGCCTTCAACTGACCGCAAGAAATAGGGCAATGGAGGAAGCAGTATGATAGATCTCTCAGCCATTCGACAGATACAGGAACGCATTGCTGCGATCGAAGATCAGTTCAGTTTGCAGCGACAGCTTCCCAGTGCAGATTTTGCATCGAAACTTCAGCAGGAAATGAACCGCAATGTATCTGCTGCAGCGAGCAAGGCACATGCGGCACAACGTGTGCAGGAATCCAGTGCGCCGGAGCATGCAGTGCCGGCACATACACAGCAGGTGCGTCAGGTGAGTGTACCGACGGGAACCGATTATGCAAATCCGGAGCTTACCCATCTCATTCATGATGCGGCGCAGAAATATCATGTAGATCCACGGCTCGTATCGGCAGTCGCGGAAGTTGAGTCGAGCGGCAGACAGGATGCGGTATCTTCTGCGGGCGCCATTGGCGTCATGCAGCTCATGCCGGATACAGCTGCGAGCCTTGGCGTCAACCCGTACGATATGACGGGGAATGTTGAAGGCGGGACAAAGTATCTTCGTGAGTTGTTGGATACTTTTGGCGGGGATGTTCGCAAGGCTGTTGCCGCTTACAATGCCGGCCCGAATGCCGTAAAAGCTTATGGAGGGGTTCCTCCTTATGCGGAAACACAAAACTACGTGAGCAAGGTCCTAGACATTTACCAATAAGGGATGAGAAAGAGGGAAGGGGATTCCATGCGGAAAAAACTAAAGATCCTATTTGGCGTGATCTTAGTCCTCGTGCTGGTTGTCGGCGGATTTGCTCTTGGCGTATACCTCCGTCTCTTTGATACACAGGCACTCAATGAGGAACTCGGACTGCACGAACTCCCCGTGATCGGTGAGTACTTTGTACCGCCGGCAGGACAAGGGGAGAAGGATGTACAGTCCAGTACGCTTGCTGCAGCGACAGAACCGTCTGCACATACTGCTGTATCACCGCAGCGAAAGCAGGCCGGGAATGTTCGCATCACCAAGGAAGAGGTTGCAAAACAGCAGGCAGAACGCGAGATGGCAGAGAAAAAGCGCGTCACAAAAATTGCACGTCTCTATAATGAGATGAAGGCAAAAGATGCGGCCAAAGTGATGGAATCACTTGATATAGATCTCTGCATCGCGATTTTGCAGCGCATGGATGAGGGGAGTGCAGCGAAGATACTCGCATCATTTGAGCCAGAGCGTGCAGCTCAGATCACCCAGATCATCTATCAGGGGGCACCACGCAGAACTCCACAGGGGCGTGGGGGCATTGCCGTACCAGGTGAACCTCCTGCTGCTGCTGTACCCGGAATGTCTACAGAAGCTGTACAGCAGTAACAGCAATCGTATAGTTATGAAATAAATGAGCCTGCGAGATGAGCGGAAGGATTTTCCTAGATGCTTATTTTGCGGGTTCTTTTTTAGGAGGCTGTTCAATGCGCCGCATGATACTCTTTTTTTTTACGTGGATGATTGGAATAACACTGGTACTTTCTGCGGCAGGAACAGGAGAGGCGGCCTTTCGAGATCGTGCAGAAGATATGGCAAAACTCACGGGGATTCGCATTGGACAAACAGATGACAATATTCGCATTGTCGTTGATGCAGATCGTCCGGTTTCCTATACACAAACGGTTTTGGCGGATCCCACACGCATCATCGTAGACGTACACAACGCGTGGCTTTCTTCCGACATGAAAAAGAATATGACAATCTCCTCTCCACTTGTTTCACGTGTTCGAACTGCGCAGTTTGATCGAAATACTGTGCGCATTGTCGTTGAGACATCTGTGGGAAAAGGAGGATACCGAATTTTTTCTCTTGGTGGGGAGAAACCGCGTATTGTTATGGATTTCGGCAAGAGAAATACGGGAGGAACGAATTCTGTTCCTGCACAGCCGCGGCATCCATCTGGTGGGGAGGACCATGGCTCTACTGACCGTGATATATCGTCTATCACAGGGATGAAAGGTCGTAGGATTGCACTTGATCCAGGGCATGGCGGCAGCGATTCCGGTGCGATTGGACCGACGGGCATCATGGAAAAATCCATTACTCTTCGCGTTGGCAAGGAATTAAAGCGTCTGCTTGAAGCGGAGGGAGCAACGGTTCTCATGACACGCACATTCGATACAGAGGTTTCATCGAAGGGCGCGGAAGCAACTGCCGTTGAGGAGCTTGAAGCGCGCTGCGAGATCGCTAATCAGGGTGATGCAGATATATTCATTTCCATCCATGCAGATGCATTCACCAATCCAGAGGTAAAAGGGACAACAGCTTATTATTATACCAGAGGCTCAGAGGCGTCCAGACGGCTTGCAGACAGCGTCCGCACAGCAGTGATTGATGCCATTGGAACGGTTGATCGAGGTTCGCAAAGCTGCAATTTCTATGTTGTTAAACATACCGATATGCCAGCAATTCTTCTTGAGATCTCCTTTATCTCAAATCCAAATGAAGAAGCTATGATGAACAGCGAGACGGGCATTCAGAAGATTGCGCAAGGAATGGCCGATGGCATTGCAGACTATTTTGGATGAGGAGGTGACATCTTGCAGGAGGTTCATGGGTATCGTGCGCGTACCCGTCAGTTCTTCATTGTTCTCCTCCCGATCCTCATTACACAAGTATCTCTCATGGCACCCGGTTTTTTTAATACGGTTATGGCAGGGCATCTCAGCAAGGAAGATCTCGCAGGGGTCGCCGTCGGAGCCAGTATTTTCTTTCCTGTTTTTGGTGCCTTCGTTGGGCTGATTTCAGGTCTTACTCCTGTCATTGCCAATGCTTATGGTGGACGGCGCATGAGAGAGATTCGGTGCGTTGTTCAGCAGGGGTTCTACTGGTCAATATTGTTTGCGCTGCTTCTCCTTATGTTTGGCGCACTGACTGTGCCCACGCTCGTGGAAGCACTGCACTTAGAGCCTGTTGTTGAACAGATCACGATGGAGTACCTTTCCTATATCGCATTTGGCGTAATTCCCATTGCTCCGGCAAGTGTTCTACGCAATCTCATTGATGCACATGGGAAAACAAGGCTCACCATGTTTATCACGATGACGACAGTACCCATCAATATTGTACTGAACTATATTTTTATGTATGGCGCACTGGGGATTTCTTCCTTTGGTGGGGCGGGTGCAGGTCTTGGTGCGGCGCTCAGTTATTGTGTGTTTTTTCTGCTCAATATTCTTGCTGTCTTACGAATGCGGCAGTTTGCCTACTATCATGTCTTTTCGCATCTTCCGCGGCCTGTACCAAGCGCATGGTGGGCACAGCTTCGGATCTGTATTCCCATTGGACTGACTGTGTTCTGCGAGCAAAGTATTTTTGGTGCTGTGGGGCTTTTGATGGCAGCCTACGGAACTACGGTACTGGCTGCGCATCAAGCTGCGATGAATTTCACCACAATTGTCTATATGCTGCCGCTCTCTGTGTCCATGGCAATTACCATCCTAGTCGGTTTTGAAGTCGGTGCAGGCCGTGAAAATGGTGCGCGGGCCTACATTCGCCTCAGTCGCGTCTTGACACTTCTCTTTGTCGGTGTGATTGCACTCGTACTTGCAGCAATGCGCGATATAGTTGCAGCGTTTTATACAACCAATCCCGAAGTGCAGGAACTTTTACGTGTGTTTCTCCTTTATGCACTTGTCATGCAGTTCAGTGACTGTGTTAATGCGCCGCTGCAAGGAGCACTGCGCGGGTATAAGGATGTCACCGTCACGTTTTGGCTCGCTGTACTCTCATTTTGGGGGATTGGGCTGCCGATTGGATATGTTCTTGCGGGGCAAACCAGCCTCGGGCCATATGGATACTGGGGAGGTCTTAATGGTGGGATCATTGTCGGTGCAGTTCTGCTCATGATACGGCTCCGTCAGATCGAGGGGCGTATGCGGCGCGCGGCCCTGGAGAATGTATAAATATCGATGAATGGTGAAATCCACTCTTGAAATTCCTGTAAAAAGTGATATGATGGAGCGGTATGATACGTGGTATATATTCATACCGCACAAATATCTCCCGAAAGGAGATATTTGTTTCGACTATGTGATTTTTTTCACTATTAGAATAAGGAGTGGAAATTTACTATGGCAGATAGAAAGCATATTGTCATTGTTGGTGCAGGTTTTGGTGGCCTTCGTCTGGCGAGACTGCTTGCGAAAGAGGATGTGCGGATTACAGTTGTGGATCGTCACAACTATCACCTGTTTCAGCCGCTCCTCTATCAAGTGACGACGGCGATTTTGTCGCCGGCAGAAATTGCCCATCCGACGCGTGAGTTTTTCAAAAGCTACAAAAATGTGGAGTTTTTTCTCTCAGAAGCAACGGGTGTTGATCAAGAACGCAATGTTCTTCTAACAAAACATGGTGAGATCGCCTATGACTATCTTGTTCTGGCTGCCGGCGCAACGACAAATTTCTTTGGCAATGAGAGTGTCGAGCAAAATTCCTATGCGATGAAGACGCTACAGGAGGCGATTACGCTGCGCAGCCACATCATTCATGAATTCGAGCGTGCTTCGAAAAAAAATACACCCGAACACGTGGAGGAGCGTCGATGCCATCTTACCTTTGTCATCGTTGGAGGCGGCGCAACTGGTATTGAGCTGGCTGGTGCCATGGTGGAACTGTTCCAGATCTTTAAAAAAGAGTTTCATACGATTGATTTCAGTGAAGTGCGCGTGATTCTTCTTGAGGCGATGGGCTCCGTGCTCCCGATGGTTCCACCGGATCTTCAGCAGCATACCATCGATGTGCTGCGCAAAAAGGGCATAGATGTACGTCTAAATACGGCTGTTACGGGCTATGATGGGGAGAACCTCCACCTCAAAGATGGTGAGGTTATCTCAACCAAGACCGTGATTTGGGCGGCAGGTGTGCGCGCGCAGGATTTTATCAAGGATTGTGGCGGCGAAGTAGATCGTGCGGGACGCATTGTTGTGGAGGAGAATCTTCTTGTACGCGGCAGCAGTAATGTCTTTGCCATTGGGGATTGTGCAAACTTCCAGCATGGAACCGAGCGTCCGCTTCCAACGGTTGCTCCTGTTGCAACACAGGAGGCGCTTCAGGTGAAGAAAAATATCATGCAGCTCATCCGCGGGGCACAACCTGCTGAGCTTGGGGCATTTGTCTATGAGGATCTCGGCGCGATGGCAACCATCAGCAAAGGTGAGGCTGTCATGAACGGCCCAATACCGATATTAGGATTCAATATCAAAGCGAGAGGCCTTTTCGCTTGGTCGGTATGGATGTTTGTCCACATCATGCGACTTGCGGGAAAATATTCGGATTTTACGGTTTCTGTCAAGTGGCTTTGGAACTTCTTTTTTGGTACGCGTGTCGCACGTATTATTTTAAGCAAGATGGAGTGATGGCACGCCATTCTCAGAGGCTTGCATGTGTTTTTATTTTATGCTATACTACCTCGGTAATGAACGCGGAGCGTTCATTTACCAAACTTCGTTCTCGGTGCATAATACATCGAGTTCAACCAAGCGTGCATGAGCATGCTTGTATCCGGCAAAAGAAACGAGGTGGAACAACATGAAAGAGGGTATTCATCCGGAGTTCTTCGAGGCGACGGTGACATGCGGCTGTGGCAACACGTTTACGACGGGGTCGACCAAGGGGGAACTGCGCGTCGATGTCTGCTCGAAGTGTCATCCGTTCTTCACAGGACGCCAGCGCGACGTTCAAGCGGGTGGACGTATTGAAAAATTCCAGAAGCGCTACGCGAAGAAGTAGTGGCATGGGTGAGGTGCGCTGCGCCTTGCCTGTTTTTCTGCATCAACAGGAAGGGGTCATTGCACGAGGGTTCGTGTGATGGCCTCTTTTTTATACCAAAGGACTCATTATGCCAAAAAAAATTACCGATCTTGCTGTCGGCGGGCAGGCTGTCATTGAGGGGGTCATGATGCGTGATGCGCGGCAGACGGCTACCGCTGTGCGTCTTCCAAGTGGAGACATTGAGGTGAAAACCCAGAGCGTCAGCTCGATACGCGACCGCTTTCCTGTGCTCAATTTGCCGCTTTTGCGTGGCTCTGTGATTATGATTGAATCCCTTGTCATTGGCATGCGTGCGCTTTCCTTTTCTGCACAGGCAGCGGGGGAGGAAGAGGAGCAGATGACAAAGGGCGAGCTTATCATGACGATACTCTTTTCGTTCTTACTGGCAGGGCTGCTCTTTGTCGTTATCCCGACGGGGGCGGCACATCTTGCGGAGCGGTTCACGCAGAATCCTGTTGTATTCAATCTGATCGAGGGCGGGATTCGTCTGATGGTTTTTCTCCTGTATATCTGGGGCATTTCTTTCATGCAGGGCATCCACCGCGTTTTTCAGTATCATGGCGCCGAACATAAGACCATCCATTGTTATGAGGCGGGGAAGGCGCTTACGGTCGAAAATGTGCAGAAGTTTCCGCGGCTGCACCCGCGCTGCGGGACAAATTTTCTCCTCATCGTGATGATCGTCGCGATTGTCTTTCACGTGTTCTTTGGGTGGCCGGATCTCTGGGTTCGTATTTTGAGCCGTCTTGCTGTCTTACCCATCGTTGCAGGCGTCTCCTACGAATTCATCCGTTTTGCCGGACGCAGTGAAAGTGCCCTTGTGCGCATAGCGATTACGCCCGGCCTTTGGTTGCAATACCTTACGACGCGTCCGCCGGATGATGAGATGGTCGAGGTCGCAATTGAATCCTTAAAAGCTGTTCTGCCACCCGATGAGATCCCTTTAGGGAGCGGTAGTTATCGAAAGGAAGCATTTTGTTCAATAAATTAAACGCTGTTGCAGATAAATATGATGAATTAGAGGCGCTGCTCAGTGATCCTGATGTCATGGCAGATATAGAAAAATGGCAGCGCTATACACGGGAGCATGCAGCGCTCACACCGATTGTCACGGCTTATCGGGATTATCAAGCGGCTCTTTTAACCATCGCAGAGGATAAGGCCCTGCTCGATGAGGCCGACAGTGAGATGAAGCAGCTCTTAGAGGAGGAGATCGCAGCACAGGAGGAGCGTCGCGACCAGCTTGCGCAGGAACTTCCGATACTCCTTTTGCCGCGTGATCCAAACGACGATAAGAATGTCATTGTCGAGATTCGTGGTGGTGTTGGGGGAGAGGAAGCGGCACTTTTTGCGGCGACACTTTTCCGTATGTATGCGCGTTATGCTGAGCGGCAGGGATGGAAAACGGAGATTCTCAGCAGCAATCCAACGGAGATTGGCGGCTTTAAGGAAATTTCGTTTCTCGTAAACGGCGATGGTGCATACAGCCGACTCAAATACGAGAGCGGGACGCATCGTGTGCAGCGTATTCCCGTTACGGAGTCTGGTGGACGCATCCATACTTCGGCTGTTACGGTTGCCGTTCTGCCCGAGGCAGAGGAGGTTGAGGTCACCGTCGATCCAAATGATCTGCGCATTGATACCTACTGTGCCTCCGGCGCCGGAGGGCAGTATGTCAACCGGACGGAGACTGCTATACGCATTACACACCTGCCGACGGGGATTGTCGTGCAGTGTCAGGATGAAAAATCGCAGCTCAAAAATAGGGAAAAGGCGATGAAGGTACTTCGTGCGCGCCTCTATGATCGTGCACAGCAGGAGCGCGCCGATGCCGTAGCAGCGGATCGGCGCAGCCAGGTCGGCTCTGGCGACCGCAGTGAACGCATCCGCACATATAACTTCCCGCAGGGCCGCGTCACCGACCATCGCATCGGACTTACGCTCTATAAAATTGATGCAGTCCTCGACGGGGAATTGGATGAGCTGCTTTCTGCGCTCATTACGGCAGACCAAGCCGAACGTCTAAAACAGGTGCATTGATGACAGCGCATGAAGTCTGGACGGTGCAGCGGCTTCTTACATGGACGGTGGATTTTTTTCGTCAGCATGACATTGAGCAGCCGCGCCTTGACGCTGAGGTTCTGCTTGCCTCTGCCTTAAACAAGGATCGCATATATCTCTATGTTCATTTTGATCAGCCGCTCGAATCTGATGAACTTACCCGTTTTCGTTCGTATGTCCGTGCGCGTGCCGCGCATGTTCCGCTTGCCTATGTACTTGGCAGACGTGAATTTATGGGGCTGCACTTTTGCGTTACGCGCGATACACTCATCCCGCGGCCCGATACCGAACTGCTCGTGCAGTGCGCGATAGACTTCCTCCGAGTACGTATGCTAACATGTGCGGAGGAACTATACATCGCGGATTTAGGGACGGGGACAGGTGCAATCGCACTCTCCCTTCTGCACCATATGAATGGCACTAGGGCCGATGCAGTGGATCTTTCTCCGTCAGCCGCCGATGTCGCGCACGAGAACGCTGTGCACCTCGGTCTTGCAGATCGTATCTCTGTTTATACAGGAGATTTGACTGCGCCGCTCGTTGGAAAACGTTATGATATGATTGTGTCGAATCCGCCCTATATTCCATCGGCAGATATTGAAAGCCTCATGCCGGAGGTACGTCTCTATGAGCCGCGCCTTGCCCTTGATGGCGGTGCAGATGGACTTTCGTTCTATCGCCGCATTATGGCGGAGGCGCCCGCGTTCTTGAAGGAAGGGGGCGCACTTGCTGTTGAGGTAGGCGCGGGAGAGGCTGCTGCTGTTGCTGCACTTGCAAGGACACATCCACGTATTGTACGGGCAGAGATTCATAAAGATCTCGCGGGAATCGAGCGCGTCGTCATGGGATTTACTGTGTGAGGAGGGGAGAACGTGAAAACTACGGTCGTTTCTCCTGTTTCCGGGGCAGATATAGCACGTGCGGCTGCGCTCATTACGCAGGGCGCACTCGTTGCATTTCCAACAGAAACAGTTTACGGGCTTGGTGCGAATGGACTGGATGCTGCGGCATGTGCACGCATTTATGCGGCGAAGGGGCGTCCATCGGATAATCCGCTCATCCTGCATGTTGCAGATCTTGCGATGGCAGAGCAGGTCGTTCAAGTACTGACGCCTGTGGCGGCGCATCTTCTCACTGCATTTGCACCGGGACCACTCACCGTCATTTTGCCAAAACGAGCACAGATCCCCGATGTTGTTACAGGAGGCCTTACGAGTGTAGGCATACGCTGTCCGGACAGTGATATTGCCCGTACACTCATCCGTATGGCAGGTGTACCCATCGCGGCACCGTCGGCAAATCTCTCGGGACGGCCAAGCCCGACGACGGCAGCCATGGTCTATGACGATCTTGCAGGACGCATTCCTCTCATCCTCGATGGCGGGCCATCTGTATGGGGCGTGGAATCCACCATCATCGACTGCACAGAGGAGGATCGTGTTACAATTTTGCGTCCGGGGGCGATTACGCTTGAGATGATTGCAGCGGAGCTGCCCCATGTGGATGTTCGCATCGATCCTGCCCTGTTCGGAGCAGATACCGTGCCGCGTGCGCCCGGTATGAAGTACACGCACTATGCGCCGCATGCGCCGCTGACCGTCTATACAGGGGCTCCCGCTGCTTTGCAGGAGGCGCTGCGGGATGAAATCCTGCGGCGGCAAACGGCAGGAGAGTGTGTTGGGCTGATTGCAAGCCGGGAAACCCTTATGGCTCTTTATGGTGTGCTTCCTGCATCGTATTACTATGACTATGGTATGCGCGGAGATGATATAGCATTTGCAAATTGTCTTTATGATGCGTTGCGTCATTTCGATCACCATGACATCTCCCTGCTGCTTGCCGAGGGCACAGCGGAGGAGGGGGTGGGACGCGCCATCATGAATCGTCTCTATCGGGCGAGCGGCGGACGCATTATAAAAGTCGATGTGCCTTCATAGGAAGGGCATGGGCATGCTGATATAGAATAAAGAGGCATTCCATAACACTTTCATTTATGGGAGATATAATGCTAAGGAGCTTTGTTAAGCGTTGTGGAGACCGCTTGCGCAGTGAAGCATTTGCGTGTGGTACACAACAACTTATGTGATAGACTTAAAAAGATGAGGAGGCTGCGGATTGCGCTGGGCAAAGGTAAGTGTTTTGACGACACATGAGGGCGCAGAGCTCATCGGAAACATTTTGATGGAGCTTGGTGCGGCAGGTGTTGAGATCGATGATCCCGCGCTCGTGAACAAGTATATTGATGCCGGGTTATGGGACTATACAGATTTGCCTCGTGCAAAGGATACAGATACTGTGACGGTGCATGCCTATCTCCCGGAGGATGAAGCACTGCAGGAGCGTCTCACTTCTCTTGCCTCTTATATTGAGGCACTCCGTACGAGCATACGTCTTGGTGCGGGGGCAGTATCGCATATCTTTGTTGCCGATGAGGACTGGGCAGAAACATGGAAGGCTTATGTCCATACGGAACGTATCGGACAGCGTATCACGGTTCGTCCTACATGGGAGGATTACACGCCGTCGGGCGATGAAATCATCATTGATCTCGACCCGGGTGCTGCCTTCGGTACAGGCTCTCATGCGACGACAGCGATGTGTATTCGATGGTTGGAGCGCCTCGTGCGCCCGGGGATGCATGTCTTTGATGTCGGCTGCGGTTCGGGGATTCTCTCCATCGCAGCGGCGAAACTCGGTGCGCATACCGTCCGCGCCATGGACTACGATACAGTGGCAGTGCGCGTGGCAAAAGAAAATGTCATGCAGAACGGTGCACAGACGTGCGTGCATGTGTGCGAAAGTGACCTGCTTGCTGCTTGTGCACCTGGAGAAACGGCGGAACTGATTACGGCGAACATCATCGCGGATATTATTATACGGCTGTTTCCACAAGTTGAGCAGCATCTTGCACCAGGCGGAACGTTTCTTGCATCCGGTATCATCGACGTTCGCATTGTCGATGTGGAACGTGCTGCTGCGGAACATGGATTTACGATATGCGCATGCACCCGTGAAAAAGAATGGGCGGCGATGGTCATGTGCCGTACTTTAGAAATGCGGAACTAAAATGCGGCGACTCTTTTATGCAGGGGAACTTACGGAGGAGATCCAAATCACAGGGGCAGACGCCCACCATCTTGCGCATGTGATGCGTGCACGATGTGGAGATGTTTTCGTTGTAGCAGGGGCGGGCGGCAAGATTGCCCGTATGGCGGCGGCACGGATCGAGCGAGGGGCGGTGTGCCTGAGGCGCATCGAATTCCTTCCAAGTGCAGCGCAATGCGCTGTCGAAGTAATTCTCGTTCAAGCACTTCTCAAAGGGGAGAAGATGGATTTTGTTGTGCAGAAGGCTGTCGAACTGGGAGCCGCAGAGCTGCGCCCCATCATCACGGAGCATATCGTTGTCCGCTATGATGCAAAAAAGGCTGCGGCAAAGGTGATGCGCTGGCAGCGCATCGCCGATGAGGCGGGGAAGCAGTGTGGACGCAGCACACTTATGCATGTTGCACCCATTGTCAGCTTTACAGAATTTTTGGCAGACAGGACGATTTTCAGCGCACCGGACACGAAGATTCTCTTTTGCTATGAGCGGGAGGACATGCGATCAATACGCGCAGTACTATCTGCGTGTACAGCATCTCGCGTTGTGCTGATTGTAGGTGCTGAGGGAGGCTTTTCTGGGGCGGAAGCCGAGGCTTTTGCTGCGGCAGGGGCAGAGGCCGTCTCACTGGGGCAGCTCATTCTGCGTGCAGAGACAGCATCCATAACAGCTCTTGCTGTGACAGCATATGCGATGGGGAATTTAGATATTTGAAAGGGGTATCATATGAAACGAAAGTATATGGCGGTATTTGCGGCGGTATTTGCGCTTGGGATGCTTGCGGGTTGCGGTGGCAATGATAAAAATGTCGATGCGGGGCCGTCGGCCAGCGCGCAGCCGGCACAGACGCACGGAAAGGGAGGCGGCCTTTATGGGGAAAGTGCTCCGACATTTTCCCTTCGTGATCTTGCGGGACAGCAGGTTGCTGTTGAGGCAAAAGGAAAGCCCTATGTCATCAATTTTTGGGCAACATGGTGCCCCCCCTGCAAAGCAGAAATTCCGGATATTGCGGCGTTCTATACAGCATATCGGGATAAAGTGGACTTTTATGCCGTCAATTTACAAGAAGATGAGCAGCCCGTACAAAGGTTCTTGACAGAGTACAAGGTTGATCTGCCAGTATTGCTTGACCAGAAAGGATCAGCTGCGAATCTCTATAGCGTTCGCGCCATCCCAACGACCATTGTCGTGGGGGCAGACGGCATTGTTGTCTACCGCAAGACGGGCGGTGTTACCAAAGAGGAACTTGAAGATGTTATCAATCGTCTCTAAGGCGCAGGGAAAGACCGCCGATTTTCGGAGGTGCTGGCGATGGAATTGACGCTATTGGGCGGGGCGTTCCTTGCAGGTTTTCTTTCTTTTATTTCGCCTTGCGTTTTGCCACTCCTGCCGACATTTTCCCTCATCCTTGCAAAGAACAGCCAGCAAGACGGAGGGGAAGCGCGGCGCTTATACGCCAATACAACGGCATTTCTTGCGGGATTTACACTTGTTTTTGTCATGCTCGGTGCAACAGCCTCTCTCATTGGTTCGTGGCTTTTTTCCTATCAGGAGGTGCTGCGGCAGGGCGCGGCAGTTCTCATCATCGCCATGGGACTTTTCATGACAGGATGGATTCGCATTCCACTGCTCTTGCGGGAATATCGTCCCTTTCAGCGGCGCGGTTTTGGTGGAATCGGCGGAGCATTTCTCCTTGGCTGCGGCTTCACTCTTGGGTGGACGCCATGCACAGGGCCGATGCTCGCAACGATTCTCCTATATGCGGGTGATACAGCAACCGTTGGTGCAGGAGCACTCCTGCTTTTTGTTTACAGTCTGGGTTTTTCTGTTCCATTTTTCATGCTTGCGGTTATTTGGCGGCGGCATATTATGAAACTGCGTGCTTTTTATGCATATTTGCCGGACATTCAACGTGCGGCGGGGGTACTCCTTGTCGTGCTTGGCATCCTTCTCTGGACGGATTCTCTGACCTATCTGGTGCGGATCTTCTCCTAGACAGATATATGAAAATAGGCCTTCCTTTATCATCTGAGATGAGGGGAGGCCATTTTAATGTCTGTTTTTAGCAGTGTGTTGGCTTGCGTACTCTAAACGCATCATACGATAGGACAGAAGTCCTTTGGTGGGAGGATTGTTTTTTGCTTGGAAGTGTGGTATGGTGAAGCGCAAAGGAGAATATCCATGGACACATACAATGGGAAAACACCATATTTTTCAGCAAAGACGCTCGTATTTACCGCGCTGATGACAGCGCTTGTCTTTCTTTCGACATTTCTTCCTCATATTCCAATACCACTTGGATATGCACATCTTGGCGATGCCGTTATATTCCTGCTTGCCATTTTAGCAGAGCGGCGCGCAGCATTTTTTGCAGCATGCCTTGGCTCAGCCCTTGCCGACTTCATGGGGGGCTTTGCCCTTTGGATTGTGCCGACGCTCATCATAAAATATATCATGGCATATATCGTCTGTCGGATGGTACGCTCTGCACGAGGGAACATAGAACGCAAGCGCATCCTCATAGCGCTTGTCTTCGCGAGCCTTTGGATGGCATTTGGCTATACGGTTGCAGGCGCTGTCCTCTATGACAGTATTTCTGCTGCACTTGCTTCAACGCCGGGGCTGCTCATTGAGGGGGGCGTTAACAGCATTCTTGCACTGTTGTTGTTTCCTGCGCTGCAAAGGCATTTTCCGCGGCTATAAGTACAGTTTAGAATTTTATGAGCTGAGGGAGATTGCAAAAATCTATACAGTATAGATTTACGTATGGGTAGACGGGAGTATCTTGTGTGGTGGAGAAGAAAGAAAATATATCAATCCGAATCGATGGGGAAGAGGAATGGTTTATTCGGCAAATGATTCAGCGACACTTTGGAAAGGCTGCTGCGGGCAGCAGATTACTGCCTCTTAAGGAAGGAATGACCAATGACTCATTTTTGTTCACCGTACATGGAGAAAAATATATTTTTCGCTATAATGGACATGGAACAGAACGTTTGATTGATCGTGAAAATGAGAAGCGTGTTTATGATCTGATCCGTTTTTTAGGTATAACCGAACATGTTGTAGCCCTTAGTGTGAAACCTGGATATAAAATTTCTCGTTATTATGAGCACTCTCATGTCTGTGATCCACAGAATCAAAATGAGGTGGATTGCTGTATGTCAGCGCTGCGGTCATTTCATGAGCGTGGGCTGACAGGTGTAAAGGTTTTTGATCCATTTGATACATTGCTCTTTTATGAGCGCTTGTTGCCGGAGGATGATATTGCTAACCCTGCATATCAAGAAGTGAGAGAAAATATTCTTTCACTGCGTGACTTCCTTATGCCGTTTTTAACGGAAAATCTTACACTCTGTCATATTGATTCAGTTTTTGATAACTTTTTATTTGTTGAGGGATGCGAATGGCCGTATCTCATTGATTGGGAGTATGCAGGGGTATCAGATCCGCTTATTGACATAGCAATGTTTGCAATCTATGCAAACTACTCGGAACCAGAGACAAATCGCTTGCTTGCAGGATACTTTCCAGAGGGGTATAGTGATTGTATACGTGCAAGGATATATGCGTATATGGCTGTTGGTGGACTTATTTGGAGAAACTGGTGTATTTATAAAAGTTTGTTCGGGGTGACTTTTGGTGAATATGCTGATAATCAATTTCGTTTTGCAAAAAATTACCCACAAAAGGTGCGAGCACTATTGGGAGATTCATAATGAGAAATTACCCTATGTGGCTGACGCTTGGCATATTAAGTGGTTTTTTGTGGGGATGTAATAATTACTTATATGATATGGGGACACGCTATGCTGATATAGGTGCCATCCCATCAGATGGCATCCTATTTCCGCTTGTCTGTACGGCCATAAATGATATGAGTGCAGCTGTGTTTTTACTAATGGTTCATGGCTGCCGTGGGGTTCTGCGTTCGATTGAAACGCTCTTTAACCGTTCCGGGGCTTTTTTGTGTGTGGCAGCGCTTCTTGGGGGACCTCTTGGTCAACTTTCCTATTGCCTTGGTATTTTTTGGGCAGGACCGACTTATGCATTGGCTATTTCTGCACTCTATCCTGTCATTGGCTGTATTCTGGCGCGTATATTTCTGCGCCAGATGATGACGCTGCGTATGGCCATTGGGATTGTATTAGCTGTTGTAGGAGCGATTATAACTAGTTTTACACCGACGGAGTCATCTGCTACGCTGTTTTTCCCGGGGCTTATCTGTGCACTTTTTGCAGCTATTTGCTGGGGCAGTGAGATTGTATTTGCGGTGCGCGGAATGAAGGATATTGAGCCGGATCTCGCGATTACAGTACGTGAATGTATTTCAGGTACCGTTTTAGTCCTTATAACACTTGCTGTTATGCCCGGGGCTTCTACATTATGGAAACTTTCATCTGCGCCCATGGCATTCAGTACATTTGTAGTGGCTGGAGCTGTTGCTGGAGGATCCTATTTCCTTTGGTATTCTGTCAATCGTGCCATCGGCTGTGCACGTGGGATGGCAACGAATGCAACATATATTATTTGGGGTGTCTTGCTGCAATGGGGAATCGCTGATGTGGACGTATCAAGGCAGGTGTTTTTTGGATGTGTACTTGTCTTTGTGGGTGTTTTGCTGGTTTCGCTCTGTCCAAATGAAAGGGAATCAACATCGTGACGTATGAGGAGTTTTTAAAACGTTTGGCGCAGTGTAAAACAGGCAGCGCAGAGGAACAGGCATATGCAACCTCTGTACTAAAACCCTATCGCGTAAAAAATGCTGTATTAATGGCAGCAGGATATGGGAGCAGATTAGCCCCGCTCACGAATAGAGTGCCCAAGGGGCTTGTGCAGATACGCGGTGAGATACTGGTTGAGCGGCAGATTCGTCAATTGTTGGAGGCAGGGATAGAGGAGATCTTCCTCGTTGTAGGTCATCTGAAAGAACAGTTTTCTTATCTTGCCTCCAACCCACAGGTTCATATCATCGAAAACCCAGATTATACACATTATAACAATATATCATCTCTTTATCGTGTACTTGACATATTGGATAATACTTATATTTGTTCCGCTGATAATTATTTTACAGAGAATGTTTTTACGCCATATGTCTATCGTTCTTACTATGCAGCCGTTTACGGTGAGAAACCTACAGAGGAGTATTATTTGACTGTGGACGAAAATGATCGTATCACAGATGTGCAGATTGGTGGGACATGTGGATACTATATGCTGGGGCAGGCGTATTTTTCGCATACATTCAGCATACGATTCCAGAAGTTGCTGAAAGAAGCATACAACACAGATTTATCTGTTCGTGAGTTGCTTTGGGAGCAATTTTATATGAGGCATATTAGCAAATTGCCACTTTATCGTAAATGTTATCCTAGTGGTATCATTTATGAATTTGATACAGTGGAGGACATCCGTGCATTCGATTTTACTTTTATCTGCTGATATATGTCTGATATTTAGTATGACGATAATACATGAATGCTCATATCTGTATAGGTTTAAACCATAATGGGATTTTCATACAGATTAGGTAAAGATTGCAGCCCTGCTGAGTCATAGTACACATAGCGTGTAAAAGATTCACGCGTTCCGTTCAAACCCTTCATGTGCTCAATATTAGTTTTGAGCATATGAAGGTTATTTTTATATTTTGCAAACAACAATTTTATGAAATATATTACATGCTCATATGTGCATTTTATCAATAAAATAATTGACAAATAACATATAATTTGATACGCTATTTTTATAGTAGGATATAATGATTCTGAATATTTATTGAATCGTTCAAAATCATTATATAGTTCTATGTCCAAGAGCATACCTTCAAATGAAGGGTACTTGTCTTTTTGCAAGGAGGATGGTAAGGATGCGGTTTTGGAAAATTCTCATCTATGGGCTTATCATGGCTTCAATGTTGCTTTTGACCGGATGCGGCGGTGGACAGGGGATGTTGGACAGTATTGAGGGCGCGAAGGTTGGTGTTTCCATGCCAACACAATCTTTGCAGCGTTGGAATCAAGATGGTGCGAACTTAGAGGAACGGCTTCGTGGGAAGGATTTGGATGTTGATGTAGAGTTTGCGGATTATGATACGAAAAAACAGATTTCTCAAATTGATCATATGATTGATCGGGGTTGTAAAGTCATCATCATTGGAGCGGTGGATGGCAATGCACTCTCCTCTGTTCTGAGTAAGGCAAAAGATGCGGGGGCTGCGGTGATTGCCTATGACCGACTCATCATGAATACGGATGCAGTCAGTTACTATGCAACGTTCGATAATTATTCTGTGGGAAAGATGCAGGCGCAGCATATTGTTGATCGGCTTGGTCTTGCAGAAGGAAAGGGGCCTTTTCATATCGAGATCGCAACAGGCCCACTGGATGATCACAATGTCCAATATCTATTTGATGGTGCAATGGAGGTGCTTAGACACTATATTGACAACGGTCAGTTGGTTATCCGTTCCGGACAGATAACGCGTGAGCAGTGTGCAACGCCTCTTTGGAATGATGCAAGGGCGCAGGAACGCATGGGTGATATACTGGCAGCGAACTATAAAGATACGCATCTTGATGCAGTGCTCTGTTCCAATGATTCTGTGGCAATCGGTGTATTGGCCGCACTCAAGGAAAACGGGTATGGTACAGCAGGAAAAGTGATGCCGATTCTCACAGGACAGGATGCGGATTTGCCAAATGTCAAGGCGATTGTCGCCAAGGAGCAGTCGATGTCTGTGTTCAAGGATACGCGTGCACTTGCCGATGTTGCTGTGAAGATGACCGAAGCGATTTTGAGGAAGAAAACGCCAATGGTCAATAATATAGAGGATTATGATAACGGTGTGAAGATTGTTCCGACGTATATCCTTGAGGCGCAGTTTGTGGATCTGTCCAATTATAAGAAACTCCTCATAGATTCTGGTTACTATACTGCGGCAAGTGTACAACAATGAACACATGACCGTTTTGTGTGATTCTGCGGATTTCTGGAGCGCTGCATCCCATCACTGTCTGTCGGGCGTATTCATCATGTAGGAAATGAAAATTTCTATTGATTATGAAGCAGTAACATATGTTACACACAGAATGAATGACCTTTGCTATAATGAGCGCAAGATTTGTGTATTATGCTTATATGTATGAGCAAAGGAGAGTTTGCCATGAATACGAAAATGTTTTGCTACCAGTGTCAGGAGACCGCAGGCGGCAAGGCCTGCACAGTGCAGGGAGTCTGCGGTAAGAAGCCGGATGTCGCTGAGATGCAGGATCTGCTCGTCTATGTAACCAAAGGTTTGAGTGCCGTCACGACGCAGTTGCGCGCCGAGGGCAAGACGGTGGAGATCCCTGTCAACCATCGTGTGACGCTGAATCTCTTTGTGACGATTACGAATGCGAACTTTGACCGTGAGGCGATCATGGACGTCATCGAAGAGACGCTCGTGCTGAAAAGCCAACTCCTCGCACAGGTCAGCGATGCGTCCAAGCTCCCTGAGGCGGCGCATTGGACAGCGGCCCGTGCAGACTTTGAAGCAAAGGCCAAGACCGTTGGCGTGCTTGCAACGGAGAATGAGGATGTCCGTAGCCTGCGCGAGCTGACCACCTATGGCCTCAAAGGGCTTTCTGCATATATGGAGCATGCAAATGCGCTTGGCTATGAGAATGAGAAAGTAGATGCATTCATTCAGCGTGCGCTCGCACAGCTTCTCGATGACACGCTGGATGGCAATGCGCTGACGGCACTCGTTCTCGAGACGGGCAAATGGGGCGTGGATGGGATGGCGCTCCTCGATGGTGCGAATACGGGGACGTATGGACACCCTGAGGTCACGAAGGTGAAACTCGGTGTCAGAAATCGTCCGGGCATCCTCATCTCCGGGCATGACCTTAAGGATCTTGAGCGTTTGCTTGAGCAGACGAAGGGGACGGGTGTCGATGTCTATACTCACGGCGAGATGATTCCCGCGCATTACTATCCTGCGTTCAAGAAGTACGACAACCTCGTCGGCAACTACGGCAATGCATGGTGGCAGCAGAAAGAGGAGTTCGAGAAATTTAACGGCGCCATCCTCATGACAACAAACTGTGTCGTTCCACCGAAGGACAGCTACAAGGATCGCCTCTTTACGACGGCAGCGGTCGGCGTGCCGGGATGCACGCATATCCCGCTCGTGAACGGGGATAAGGATTTTACTCCTGTTATCGAATGCGCGAAGAAGTGTGCCCCTCCGACAGAACTGGAGACGGGTGAGATTGTCGGCGGATTTGCACATGAGCAGGTCTTTGCTGTTGCAGAAAAGGTCGTCGAGGCCGTAAAGAGCGGTGCAATTAAGAAGTTTGTCGTCATGGGAGGATGCGATGGCCGCATGAAGTCGCGCGACTACTACGGCGAATTCGCGGAGAAACTGCCGAAGGATACGGTGATCCTCACAGCGGGCTGTGCGAAGTACAAGTATATTAAGAAGAATCTTGGTGACATCGACGGTATCCCGCGCGTACTCGATGCCGGTCAGTGCAACGATTCCTACTCACTCGCACTCATTGCACTGAAGCTCAAAGAGGTATTTGGTCTGGATGATATCAACGATTTGCCGATTGCCTACAACATCGCGTGGTATGAGCAGAAGGCTGTCATCGTTCTCCTCGCGCTGCTCCACCTCGGCGTGAAGAATATTCACCTCGGTCCCACGCTCCCCGCGTTCCTTTCCCCGAATGTCGCGAAGGTTCTCGTCGAAAACTTTGGCATCGGTGGGATCACGAACGTTGAAGATGATATGGAGATGTTCGGCATTGAGGTGAATGGCCCCGAAGCTGCTGCTGTGTAATAGAAATCACGTATAAAAAAGCAAAAGAGACTGCCGCTCCCTGTACGGTGGTCTCTTTTGCTTTCTATGGTCCTGTGGTATGATACATGGGATAGAGAGAATGGGGGGATTATCATGCGAAGGGATCGCGTCCTTAGTGGGGGCGTGTATGCTCTGAAAGCAGTCTGGGACGACTTGTATGCACTCAATCCGCCTGCGGTATTTTTGCTGCTTGGCAGTCTTTGTACCGTATTTCTCTATGCGTGGGGATCGTCCAAGATTGCGCTCGTTATGTTGTTTTGTACAGCTTTTTCCTACCTTGTGGGGCGGTGTGTCAGGGGATGGGGACGGGTTCTTCTAGGTAGTGTTTTTTTACTATTTATGGTCGTCATTACACTGGCTTCTATTCTCATTGGTTTTCTCCTTTGTTTCGATTTCTCACCAAATGGACGGGAGAACTATGCGCAGATACGGCGTGATTTTTTTCCAAAAGAAATTCCGGCAACTGCCTATGATATACAAGTTTGGAGCCGTATGGGGACCGGGTATAGACGGGATGAATCATATCTTTCCTATCGTGATACAAAGGAAAATATTCGTTCCTATGCGATGATTGGACGGGCGCGTTCAGAAATGCGCTCTCGTTATCCCCATATCAACGAGGTGATTCGTGTCCCACGCATTACCGTAGATGAGACCGCAGTAGAACCGCGCTTTGCCATGCGCCCCCTATGGCAGCGGATATTTATTGACTATGTGCCGCATCCGGCAGAGATAGGTGTTCTGAAAGAAAAGTTTGTCTTTTATGTTTGGGATATTAACAGTGATCCCAACTACCCACAGGCAAAGATCATCGGCATCTCAGAGAATGGGACACATGTTATCTTTTATGCCGTCGGGGAGTAAGGGGGGAACGCGGTATCAAAAAACTAAAAGTGCTGCTCATGAATAAAAATGAGCAGCACTTTTTAGAGCACAGCGCGCAGGAGATTTGCCGTATAGGGATCATCGGGCTGAGAGAGTATATGGCTGGTTTCGCCCTGTTCGACGATGTGCCCGTTTTGCATGATGAGGACACGTCCGGCGATGGAGCTGACAAGCGGCAGGTCGTGTGAGATAAAAAGGAGGCTCATGCCGTGCTCCTGCTGGAGGTGCAGGAGGAGGGCGATGATCTTCGCCTGCACGGAGACATCAAGCGCCGAGGTTGCCTCATCGCAGATGAGGATGTCGGGATGGACGGCCATTGCACGCGCAATGGCCGCACGCTGGCACTCGCCGCCGCTCATCTCGTGCGGATAGCGATCTGCATAGGAGGCGGGCAGTCCGACATTCGTGAGGAGTTCTGCAACGCGCGTCTCCGTTGCGCGTTCGTCGGGTGTGCAAAGCCGGCAGATGGTCTCGCCGATCATTGCACCGATGGTGCGGCGCGGGTTGAACGAGCCGGGGGCATCCTGAAATACCATCTGGATGCGCGTGTAGAGGGCACGCCGCTTCTTTCCGCTTGCGCGCGTGATGTCCCTGCCATCGAGGAGGATGTTCCCATCCGTTGGCATATACAGTCCCGTGAGGATCTTTGCAACGGTGGATTTTCCGCTGCCGCTTTCGCCGACGATGCCGAGGAGCTCGCGCCGCGCAAGGGAAAAGGAAATGCCGTTGACCGCCTGCACGCGCCCCGCCGCATCGTCGAAGTGCATGGAGACGTTTTCAAAGCGCAGGAGAGGCGATGTGCTATTGCTGCCGCTTACGCGTTCCTCCTCCCCTGTGATGGTGGGGGAATTTTGGGGGGCGGCGAAAAAGTCCTCCGCATGATTGCGGCGGTCACAGTCCGTATGATTCGCTGCATACATTTTCGGTACTGCGGAAATCAGGCTTTGCGTGTATGGATGCTGCGGATTTCCGAGTACCTCGTTCACGGTGCCCTGCTCGACAATCTTTCCTTTGCACATGACAGCGACGCGGTCGGCAATGTGCCGCACGACACCGATGTTGTGCGTGATGAGGAGGATTGCCGTGCCTGTCCGCTCCTTGAGTGCATGCAGTTCGTCAAGTACCTGCAGCTGGATCGTTGCGTCGAGTGCCGAGGTCGGCTCATCGGCAAGCAGGAGCTGCGGGCGCAGGATGACGGCAAGTGCGATCGCAGCGCGCTGCGCCATGCCGCCCGAGAGTTCGAACGGATAGGCCGCGAGGATGCGGCTGACATCGGAAAAACCCATGCCGCCGAATACCTCTGCTGCGCGTGTGTCAATTTCCTCCCGTGAGAGGCTCGTGTGTGCGCGCATCGTCTCAACAAGCTGCGTGCCAATCCGCCGCGCAGGGTTCAGCGACGCACCTGCGTACTGAAACACCATCGCGATCTCCTCACCGCGCAGTCTGCGCCGTTCTCCCTCGGAGAGTATGGCAAGGTTCTTTGTGTCAAAGGAAACCGTACCCGCGTGAATCTCAGTGGAGAGCCCGCGGATCTGCGCGATTGCCTTGAGCAGGGTGGATTTTCCACTGCCGCTCTCGCCGACGATGCCGAGAACCTCACCTGCATGAAGCCGCAGATTGATGTTCTCGATGACAGCACTGCCGCCGTATCCTGCAGACAGGTGGTCGATTCTCAGCAGTTCTTTCATCGGCATGTGCTCCGCTGTGATATTGACAGGACAATCACTTCTTATCCAGATCCTTTGTCACATGATAGTAATCACTTGGGGTGGAGAGGAAGCCGGTAACCTTCTTCGAAATGCCGACCTGCATATTGTTGAACCCGATGAAGTCCATCGCTGCATCATCGATCACTTGCTGCTGAATGCGGTTGACGAGCTCGACGCGTTTTGACGGATCGAATGTGTTCGGCAGATCGGAAAGCGCCTGCTCGACCGCGGGATTTGAGTAGTGTCCGAAGTTCGCGACACCCTTTGCGCTCAATACATCACGCAGGAAGGCATACGGATCGCCCGTCGGCATGGTGATGACGGAGTAAAGACCAATTTCAAATTCACCGGCCTTGTAATAGGTGGACTTTTCATGTGAGACGATGTTGACGTTGATGCCGATCTTCTTGAGCTGTGCCTGCATCTCCGTTGAGATGTTCTCGTTGAAGAGCCGCTTGTAGACGCCCATCTCGACGGTCAGCGGCTTGCCGTCTTTCTCAACGATGCCGTCACCGTCTGTATCCGCATAGCCTGCCGCAGCAAGTGCCTGTTTTGCCTTTTCGAGATCGAAGGAGCGTGCCTTGAGTGCAGGATCGCCATAGGGGGTCGATGCAAGGAAGGCACTGTTCGATGCCGTCATCGCACCCTTGAGGTACTGATCGCCGATGGTCTTTTTGTCCACGCCGTACATGATTGCCTGACGCACAGCGGGATCGGTGAGTTTATCGAGGTTCATGTAGAGTTGATAGGTGCGTGTCTGTGGGGTCTTGACGACAGTGAACTTGTCGTTTGCGGCAATGGTTTCTGCCGTTTCTGGACTGAGGTCGAGTGCTACGTCGATTTCGTCCCCCTGTAGTGCCATTGCGAGCGTGTTGAAATCCGCGATCTTTGTGTATTCAATCTCATCAACCTTGACATCACCGCCCCAATACTTCGGGTTCTTCTCCATGACTGCATGCTTGTCCGACTCAAAGGCACTCATGATAAAAGGGCCCGTGCAAATGGGGGCGTTGTCGAAGTCCTTTGTGCCCGCGACATCGAGAATGACGGCGTACGGGTCGCAGAGATCGTTGACGAGGGTGGCATATGGTTCCTTCGTACGAATCGTGAGGACATTCCCCTCTGCCGTATACGCTGCGCCTTCGAGCCATGCGGCGCGCTTATTGACTTCTGCTGTGCGCTTAAGCGAGGCGATGACCTTGTCCGCCGTCATCTTCTCGCCGTTTGAGAACGTGACGTTGTCCTTGAGTGTGATGCGCCATACGGTTGGTTCAACGTTTTTTGCCTTCTCCGCGAGCCACGGCTGCGGCTTCATGTTGTCGTCGAGGCGGAAGAGCGTTTCGCCTACGCCATAGCGCACGGCATACCAGCCGAGCCACTCCTTCGCGGGATCCATCGAGCTCGTTACTGCGACGGTGCCGCCGACGCGCACGATCTTCTTTCCTCCATCTGCTGGCTGATCCGAACCGCCGCAACCGGCTACGGCGAGCGGCACAGCTATTAGGAATGCGGCACAGAGACGTTTCAGTGTTTTGTTCATGGGAATCCTCCTGTAAAATATTTATCAGAGATGCTGCATATGCTGTGTGAGGTTCATACAGCATATGCAGATAATCTGTCTATGCTTTACATGTGCTTCTCTCGTGTTTTGGGATCAATGAGATCGCGCAGATGATCGCCAAACATATTGAACACCATCATGACGGCGACCATCACCGCGCTTGGTGCAAGCGCCGCCCATGGCGCCTGCTGCAAATACTTCTGCCCCTCGCTGATCATGGCCCCCCACTCTGCGGCGGGAATCTGAACGCCGATGCCGAGGTAGGAGAGCCCCGCCAGCCCCATCATCATCGTGCTGATGTGGAGTACGGCAGTGACGATGAGGGGGCCTGCAATGTTCGGCAGGATGTGTCCGAAGAGAAGGCGCGTGTCCGTGCAGCCCGAGAGGCGCGCCGCTAGTATGTAGGTCTCCTCCTTCGCCGCAATGGCAGCGCTGCGTGCAATGCGTGCGTACTGTGTCCACGTTGTCGCGATAAGCGCCAGTATGGCATTGACGAGTCCGCCGCCGAGTACGCCGGCGACTGCGATCGCGAGCACGATGTCGGGAAACGCTTGAAACACGTCCGTGGTACGCATGAGCACAGCATCCATCCGCCCGCGATAGTAGCCCGACAGGAGTCCGATGAGACTACCGAGTGATCCCGCAGCGAAGATGATGAAGAGCGCTGCAAAGATGGACGTTTTAGCACCCACAAGGATGCGCGAGAGGATGTCCCTGCCGTAGTTGTCCGTACCGAGAAGATGCTCGGCGGATGGCGCCTTTAGGATCAGCTGCGGATCGGTCACATACGGATCATAGGGCGCAAGCTGCGCGGAGAAAAGGCTCACGATGAGGATAAGCGCCGCCAGGAGCGTGAGTGCGCGAAAGAGCGGCGGTGTTCGCAGAAAGAAGTTCAGCATTTAGAGATCCTTGATCTTTGGATTGAAATAACGATACGAGAGGTCGGCAATGAGATTCACGAGGAAGAACGCAAGTGCCATCCAGACGACGACTGCCTGTATGACGGGATAGTCGCGGCTTGTAATCGCCGTCATGATTAGACTGCCGATGCCCGGCCAGTTAAAGATGGTCTCTATGATGACTGTGCCGCCGAGTAGCGAGCCAACTGAGATGCCCGTGAGCGTGATGACAATGACCATGATGTTCTTTAAGACGTTGCGGAACAGGATCACGCGCTCTGAGATGCCGCGTGCACGCAGTCCTACGACGTAGTCCTTTGCGAGCTCGTCGAGGGCCGCCGCGCGAATCTGACGGATGTAGCGCGAGGACATAACGAGCGCGAGTGTCGCTGATGGCAGAATCATGCCGATCGGTTTCGTCGTCGCGAGTACGGGAATCCAGCCGAGCCGATAGGAGAACACGAACATAAGCACGATTGCAATGATAAAACTCGGTGTTGCATTGCCGATGAAGGTCAGGGTGCGGATTCCATAGTCCATGCGGCTGTTGTGCCATGCAGCAATCATGATGCCGAGGGGCAGGGAGATGAGGAGGGTGAACGCCATGGCACTGCCTGCTATGCGCAGTGTATAGGGAAGCGCCTGCCAAAATGTTGTTGCGACAGGGATGTCCGTGATATAAGATGTCCCCATATCGCCTTGGAGAAAGTGCGCGAGCCAACGCCCGTACTGCACAAGAAAGGGGGCATCGAGCCCCATCTCCGCGCGCATTTGCGTGACGAGCTGCGGGTTGACGGCGACCCCGCCTGCCGAGAGGCGTATGGCGACGGGATCACCGGGGGCGATGTAGATGAGACCGAAAGAAAGCAGGGTAATGCCCAAAAAGACAGGGATGAATTGCAGACATCGTCCAAGGATAGTCTTTGCCGTCATAGATTTCTCCATAATAATTGTATACTTTTCATGTGCATGAAAATATAGGAAAAGAACGATAGTTTTCTCTTATGGATAATTTGATAAATAACGATTATTAGTATATCTCTCATATAATAATAATGTCAATCCTTTGCCCTAAATTATTTCGTATCATTCCTTGAAAATAAAGGATTTTTCGATGACTCTATCATATATTCATATCTAGGTGAAATAAGTTCTGAAAAATTTTCACAATAACTTTTTCATATGGAATAACCAATACATCAAGATATGAACAAGGATGGACAACAAGACATCTACAAGCGCCTCTGAAATATTTGACACACGCGACATCTTCTGTCTATAATGAGGTTCACACTGTGTCAATAGAACGCGGCGGAGCGCCGCATTGGAGGACTGACGGATGAAGATTTTGGCTGCGGATGGGATTTCACCCAATGGGATTGCGCTGCTCACAGACTATGAGGTCGATGTGCGCGATAAGATTGCGCACGAGGAACTTCTGGAGATCATTGGTGATTATGATGCGCTCATGGTGCGCTCTGCGTCTAAGGTGTCGGCAGACATCATTGAACGTGCAGATAAACTGAAGATCATCGGACGTGCAGGCGTCGGTGTGGATAATATTGATGTAAAGGCGGCGACGGAGCGCGGCATCATCGTCATCAACTCGCCGGGCGGCAATACAATCGCAGCGACGGAGCACACAATGGCGATGATGCTCTCGATGGCACGCAATATTCCGGCGGCAGATGCGACAGTGCACGCGGGCGTGTGGGACCGCAAGGCGTTCGTCGGTGTAGAGCTGCGCGGCAAGACACTCGGCGTGATCGGCATGGGGCGGATTGGCAGCGGTGTTGCAAAGCGTGCTTTAGCTTTCGATATGAACATTATCGCCTATGATCCATATATCAATGAGGAAAGGGCAAAGGCGATTGGTGTGACCGTCGGGACGCTCGATGATATATTTGCGGCAGCAGATTTTATCACGGTGCACATGCCGCTCACGAAAGAGACGCGCGGCATGATCTCGATGCCCGAACTGCGTCGGATGAAGAAGGGCGTGCGCCTCATCAACTGTGCACGCGGCGGCATCATCAATGAGATGGATCTCGCGGCGGCAGTCAGGGAGAGCATTGTGGCAGGCGCAGCCATTGATGTGTTCGAGAACGAGCCGCTTGCGGCAGATCATCCGCTGCGCAGCGTGCCAGGCATCGTCCTCACGCCGCACCTCGGTGCATCCACCGTGGAGGCACAGATCGGCGTGTCTGTGGACGTGTCGGAGGGCATCCGCGCAGCATTGCGCGGTGAGCCGGTGACGGCAGCGGTCAACATGGCGCCAGTCTCGAAGGAAGTCATGCGCGTCATTCGTCCCTATATCACGCTTGCCGAGCAGCTTGGATGCACGGCTGGTGCACTTGCCGATGGGCCCGTCTCCCATGTGGAGGTCCTCTACAATGGGGAGATTACGGAGGTCAACACGAGTTTCCTGACGACGGCCGTCCTCAAGGGCATGCTCAATCCGATCCTTGAGAGTGAGATCAACTATGTCAATGCCCCGAGCGTTGCAAAATCGCGCGGCATCAAGGTGACGGAGATCAAGGAGAAGGAGACTTCGCATTACTCGACACTCATCACCGTGCGTGTGACGGCGGCGGGTAAGACATCAGAGGTGCAGGGGACACTCTTTGGCACGGAGGGACGGATTGTGCGCATCAACCGTTTCCGCGTGGATGTTGACCCGCATGCACGCATTCTCATCTGCCCGCATATCAACCGCCCCGGGGTCATCGGAACGATTGGCTCTATCATGGGAGAGGCGGGCATCAATATCTCAGGCATGCAGGTGGGAAAATCCGACCGAGAAGGCACCAATATCATGGTGCTCACCATCGACCACGATATTCCGGATGAGACACTGGCACGTGTGCTCGCGCTGGATGGGATCTTTGATGCAAAACTGGTAAATTTCGAAACGGTCTAAAAAGAATTTCATCATATTTCCATATTCGTCCGCTATATTATAGTCAAAAGGACAAAGTTTTGATTTAAAAGAAGGAGGTATCAGCCTATGAACACAATCAAGACGACGATGCTCATGGCGCTCCTCATGGCTCTGATGGTTGCGCTCGGCGGCGCCTTTGCCGGGCATACAGGCATGACCGTCATGCTCATCATTGCGCTCGGCATGAATTTCTTTTCATATTGGTTCTCCGACCGTATCGTGCTCAGTATGTATAATGCGCAGGAGGTGGACCGATCGAATGCGCCTGAGCTTTATGGGCTTGTGGAAAAGCTGGCAGGACGTGCAGGGCTTCCGATGCCGCGCGTTTATATCATCAACGAGGATGCACCAAATGCCTTTGCGACGGGGCGCAATCCGTCGAACGCGGCAGTCGCCGTAACCACGGGACTGATGCGTGTGCTGGACTACAATGAAATAGCGGGTGTGCTTGGACACGAACTCGCGCACGTCAAGCATCGTGACATACTCATCTCGACCATTGCTGCGACGATGGCGACGGTCATTTCCTACGCGGCGAACATTGCTCAGTGGGCGGCAATCTTTGGCGGCGGACGCTCAAGCGATGACGACCGCGGGGGCATCATTGGCCTCATTGTTACAGCAATTATTGCGCCGATTGCGGCGGCACTGATCCAGATGGCGATTTCGCGCTCACGTGAATACAGTGCCGATGAGGGCGGCGCAGAGATCTGCGGCAATCCGAATGATCTCGCCGCGGCGCTCGAGAAGATTGAGTACTACGCCGTGCACGGTGCACCTCTGCCGGAGGCAACGCCTGCAACCGCTCATATGTGCATCATCAATCCGCTGACGGGACGAGACATTTCTTTTAAGAGCCTGTTTTCAACCCATCCGGACACACAGGAGCGCATCGCGCGCCTGCGCGCACAGGCGCAGCGTATGCATATACGCTAAGCGTTCAAATCCAGAAGAATCCCCCTGCAATCAGACGATCCTTTTGTCTCTGATTGCGGGGGGATTTTTGCTCCTTTCGTCAATCTTGTGGCATGCCCGCTGCGCAAACGATCATGGATTTATGTGCGCCCTGAAAAACAGAGGTCATTGCGAGTATGTCCATAAAATATGTATTGCGTTTGTCTATTGCCTAACCCTTCTTTTTATGCGATAATTCATTAGGAGAGAATTTATGCATACGGGAGGCACGGAGGATGGACGAGCAGAGCGGCCTTTTTGAACGGACGGCCTATCAGCCGCTTGCTGAACGTGTACGGCCGCGGACGCTCGATGAGTTCGTTGGGCAAGAGCATCTCCTAGGTGAGGGAAAAGTTTTACGCCGCCTCATCGAAGGGGATTGTGTCACCTCGATGATTTTCTGGGGGCCGCCCGGGGTTGGCAAGACAACGCTTGCGCAGATTATCGCTGCCAGGACGCAGTCTAAATTTATCACATTCTCTGCAGTGACGAGCAGTATTAAGGATATTCGTGCAGTCATGCAGGAGGCAGATAGGCGCCGGATGTACGGAGAACGGATGATTGTTTTTGTCGATGAGATCCATCGTTTTAACAAGGCACAGCAGGATGCCTTTTTGCCCTTTGTAGAACGCGGCAGCATCGTGCTTATCGGAGCGACAACGGAGAATCCCTCCTTTGAGATCAACGGCGCATTGCTCTCGCGCTGCCGTGTTTTTGTGCTGCAGGGGTTAACGACGGAACACATCAAGCAGCTGCTGCACCATGCACTTACCTCTCCGCGGGGGCTTTTGGAGCTGCATGTGCAGATTGCCGATGAGGGGATTGCTGCGATTGCCTCTTTTGCCAATGGGGATGCGCGCAGTGCGCTCTCGACGCTTGAGATGGTTGTGCTCAATGCTGATGAACGCGATGGGAAAGTTTGTGTGACGGAGGAGAGTCTCGCTCAGTGCATCTCAAGAAAGACACTGCTCTATGACAAAACAGGGGAGGAACATTACAATCTCATCTCGGCACTGCATAAATCCATGCGCAATTCCGACCCTGATGCAGCAGTCTATTGGCTTGCACGCATGTTGGAGGCGGGGGAGGATCCGCTTTATATTGCACGGCGTGTGACGCGCTTTGCGGCAGAGGACGTGGGGCTTGCCGATCCAAGAGCGCTTGAACTTGCGATTGCCGTCTATCAGGCATGTCACTTCATCGGTGTTCCGGAATGCAATGCTCACTTAACGGAGGCGGTCATTTATCTTTCGCTTGCACCTAAATCCAACGCGATGGAGACGGCCTATTTATCGGCTGCGGCGGATGCACGGACAATGCTCGCCGAGCCGGTCCCCCTCGTCATTCGTAATGCACCGACGAAGCTCATGAAAGAGCTGGATTATGGCAAGGGGTATCAATATGCACATGATGCAAAGGAGCATTTAACAAATATGCAGTGCCTGCCGGATTCACTTTTGGGCAGGGCATATTATCATCCGACAGATCAGGGGGTCGAGGGGCGTTTCCGTGATCGATTGGATGCAATCAAAAAATGGAAAAAGGAGCATTCTCCTCATCAAACGGGAGAACAGCCGGATCCGATATAAAAATTGTGTTTTATGGAATCCGCCATGTGCGGAGAGAAAGGCAGGAGCGCGGGCGTTGGACGGAAAGCTGAAATTATACGGTTTTAACAATCTTACAAAAGCATTGAGCTTCAATATTTATGATATTTGTTATGCAAAGTCGGCGCGTGAGCAGCGGGACTATATCAAATATATTGATGAACAGTATAATTCCGACCGCCTCACTAAAATCCTCTCACAGGTTACGGATATGATTGGCGCACGCATTCTCAACATTGCAAAACAGGATTATGAACCGCAGGGAGCAAGTGTGACGATGCTTATTGCCGAGGAAGCAGCGGTGATTTCGGGGAGTAAGACGCCTGTGAAAACGGCATCATCCGGAGAGACAATTTTAGCGCATCTCGATAAGAGTCATGTGACGGTTCATACCTATCCGGAGTTTCACCCCGATACGAGTATCGCCACTTTTCGTGTTGATATTGATGTGGCGACATGCGGAGAGATCACGCCGCTCCAGACACTGGATTATCTCATCAGTCAGTTCGACTCGGATATTATCACGATGGACTACCGTGTGCGGGGATTCACCCGTGATTTACAGGGGCGCAAGCTGTTCATGGACACAAAGATGACATCTATTCAGGAGTTTATTAAGCAGGAAACGCTGGATGAATATGATGCGGTGGACATCAATCTCTATCAGGCCAGCTTGTTCCATACACGTATGCTCATCAAGGAACCTCAGCTGCAAAATTATTTGTTCAATACAGATGTCGATGAGATCCCGCCAAAGACACGCCTTATGATTAGTACAAGTCTGCGCCGGGAGATGATTGAGATCTTTAGTGGACGGAACGTCTATTAGGAGATGTTCTTATGCTCATGTTCAAAAAGTCCTTGCTCGTCCTCCTCGTTCTTGTGCTTGCTGCACTTGGCGGAACAATGTACGGGTATTATTCCGAGCAGGATGCGATGCTGCTTGATGCGGGGACAAGTGCCCAAACGGAACGCCCACGGATGGTAACAGTCTATGTGTCGGGCGAGGTGAAAAAGCCGGGGATTGTCACGCTGCGTGAAGGACAGCGCGTTGCCGATGCCGTAAACGAGGTAGGCGGGGTCATCGAGACGGCTGATATTGATCGCGTCAATATGGCGGCACTTTTAGAGGATGGTATGCAGGTGCATGTACCGGAGCGCATCTTGACTGCAAGGGCAGGCGGAGCGGCTCCTGCACAGGATGCAAAGGGGCATATCAACCTCAATACGGCGACAGAAAAGGATTTGCAGGAGTTGCCAGGGATAGGGCCTGCCATCTCAGCACGTATCATTGAGTATCGTGAAGCGAATGGCGCATTCAAAAAAATTGAGGACGTAAAAAATGTCCGCGGGATTGGGGATGCCAAGTTTGAAAAGCTGAAGGACAAGGTGACACTATGAGAGCAGGGCAATACCAACGCGCCTTTCTTGCGGGACTTTTAGCGGCGCTCAGCCTTGGTATTGCATGTGCTGCGTGGCTTCAGATTACGTTTTCTGCGGCATGGCCGTATCTTATCGTATTGTTGCTGTTTGGAACATTGGCCTCATGGTGCCTCGTTCTTCGGAAAAGCGAAAGAACTTGGATCGCCTTTTTGGGGCTTTTTTTCATATTGGGACTGGCGCGCTTTGCTGCGGCATATGAATTGCCGCAAACAGATATTTCCCATTTTGCGGGAACGGTTGCACTTCATGGCACTATAACCGAGGAGCCGCGGGTTACAGTGGGGAAAGATCATGTGATACACATCCGCTATACGGTTGCGGCGGAGCGTGTCATACAGGAAGGAAAACCGTATGCTGCACGTGGAGATGCCTATGTCTATACGAGGTGCAATTCTTCCGATGTGCATCCGGTCGGACAGATTGGCGATGCACTAACGGCTGTTGGAAAGCTGCGTCGTCCACATGGCTATCAAAATCCGGGACAGATTGATACCGTATTTCTCCTGCGCAGTCAGGGGATCACAGCGTCGCTGTCTGCCGGCAGTGAGCAGATCCGCATTTCTTCTGCAGAGCATCCGTCTCTCTCGCAGCGCTTTATGCGGTGGGCAGCCTCCGTGCGGGCGCACTACATGGAGAACATGAAGGCTGTTATGCCGGATGCAGATGCGGCAGTTATCTTTGCAATGCTGTTCGGTGGCTATGCGGGCATCCGCCCAGAGGTTTTAGAGGCGTTTACAACAACGGGAATTGTGCACATTCTATCCGTTTCTGGTTCACATATTAGTCTTGTTGCAGCAGTTATGGCATGGATTGCCACGTTCCTGCGCCTGCCCAAATGGCTTGGGGCAGTGAGTGTGATTGCGATTATTGTGATCTATGTTGTACTTGCGGGGCTCGTTCCGCCGGCAGTGCGTTCGGGTATTATGGGTGGGGCAGCGTTTCTTGGCCTTGTTCTCGGACGGGAACGAGATGCGCAGCGAATTCTGCTTATCACAGGGATTTTGATGCTGCTGCTTTCACCATTGCTGTTGTTTCATATCAGTTTTCAGCTTTCGTTTTTGGCAACGGCAGGTCTGCTTTTTCTAGCGCCGATATTTCGGGAGCACCTGCATCGACTGCCTTCTTTTATTGCGGGCAGTCTTGCGATTACAATTTCTGCACAGCTTGCGACGCTCCCCATCCTAGCATGGTATTTCAATCAGCTTTCGCTTTCCGCACTGCTTGCCAATCTCGTTGTTGTTCCCCTCGTGGAGCTTGTCATTGTTTTGGGGCTTTTTGGAGGAGCGGCAGCATTCATTTTCCCCATGCTTGGCTTATTTGTATTCGGTTTTGACAGTTTGCTGCTCGGGGGGACATTTGAACTGACACGCCTCATTGCACTGCTTCCTGCGGCGCAGGTTTGGGTTCCATCCATTGGCGTTGGTTGGGGGCTTTGTTATTACGGGGTACTGGTACTGATGATTTTGCCGCCGGACAATCGCAGTATATTTTTTTCGTATATGGGGCGTTATCGCTATGCCCTTGGAGGCACTCTCATCACGCTGCTCGTTGCACTTTTTTTCCGCTATGCAGCACATCCCGATGAGATGACGGTACATTTTATTGATGTGGGACAGGGGGACTGCGCCCTCGTGGTTACACCGCATGGTCATGCAATGCTCTTTGATACCGGTGGAACGCGGGACGGTGTCTTTGATATTGGCGCACGGGTCGATGTTCCCTATCTTTTGCATTATGGGATTCGGTCGGTGGATTATATCTTTCTTTCCCATGCGCATGAAGACCATGCAGCAGGTGCTGGCGCGATTCTCACGATGCTTCCCGTACAGCATGTCTTTACAGCAGATGAGGGGACGGCAGCTTATGCAAGGAGTATGCGTATGGGAGATGGGAATCCGCTGCTTTTGAAGTTCAGCCGCATTGAGGCAGGACAGACGATTGTTTTGGATGGGGTTACAGTGGAGACCATATATGCACCTGATTACGATCCGACTAATCATGCAACGGGCAACGAAGTATCCAACGTTTATCGTGTATGCTATGGAGAGGCGCGTTTTCTTTTTACCGGTGATTTGGTCAAAGAGCATGAGGCAAGGATGCTCGCCGCCGGTGCAGAGGTGGCGAGCACTGTTGTGAAAGTGCCGCATCATGGTTCTGACACATCCAGTTCGGAGGCGTTTGTAGAGGCAGCGCATCCCATATATGCGGTGTGTTGTGTCGGTGCAGATAACGCTTTTGGACATCCGCGTCCTGCTGTGCTTGCACGGTATGAACGCGTGGGTGCTGCGATATTGCGGACAGATCGTGATGGGGCAATTGTATTTCGAACAGATGGACGTCATATGACCGCAGAGACGTTTGTCAATGGAAAAAATCCACGGTAATTCGTTGCGAGGCTTTTTCATTTGTTTTATAATTGTGAAAAATGGTATGCATACAGAGTGGGAGGCACACTATGGAATACCACGGTGTAGTATTTGATGTTGATGATACGCTGTATGATATGTCGCTGCCTTTTATTGGTGCTTATGAAAGGCTTTATGAAAAACGCTATGATCTTCCGCTTTCGCCGCTTTTTCTCGCCTTTCGCCGATATAGCGATGCGCGTTTTGATGATGCACAGACGGGCAAGATGACAATGGAGGAACTTTATATCTATCGTCTGCGCATGGCATTTCGTGATTACGGTGTCCGTATAACGGATGAGGAGGCGTTGGACTTTCAGCATCTTTATATGCAGCTGCAATACCAGATTCAGCTGTCCGAGGTGATGCAGGAACTGCTTGATGCGCTGCAGGGACGTGCTGCGCTTGGAATCATTACCAATGGGGATTCCATGCACCAGAGGAATAAACTGCGCTCACTCAATATCGCGCAGTGGGTGCCGCAAGAGTGCATTATCGTCTCGGGAGATCATGCGTTCCGAAAGCCTGATGTGCAGATTTTTCGTGAAATGGAGCATCGATTGGGCTTGGCACCGGAACATCTCGTCTATGTCGGAGATGCGTTCGGACTTGATGTGATGGGGGCAAAATGTGCGGGGTGGCAATCGGTATGGTTCAACCATAGGAATCGGAAAAGACCAGACAAAACGGAGGTGCTTCCGGATATTGAGGTGCATACAGAGGATGCACTCGCAGCACTCCTTTTAGCTGTATGATGGATGTACTTGATATTTTGGGCAAAAGCTGCATTTTTCCGTCGATGGATTTGTTTTGCTAAATTGTACTTTTTTGATATAATAGAGAGCAGTTTTTGCAGAAAACAGCAAAGGGAGTGCATATATCTTATGACAGCAAGCGCATGGTCCATTTTGCCGCCGGTGATTACGATTGTCTTAGCGCTCTGGACAAAGGAAGTTTACATGTCGCTGATTATCGGCATCTTTTCCGGAGCAATGCTCTTTGTGGGTGGAAATGTCCTAGAGGCAATACTCACGATGTTTCAAGTGATGGCAGATAAGGTCGGAAATAATGTCAATATTCTGGTCTTTTTGGTAATCCTCGGTATTTTGGTTGCGGCAATCACGCGTTCGGGGGCTATGCATGCCTATGGTGAATGGGCAACGTGGGTCATCAAAGGAAAGCGCAGTGCCTCTTTTTTGACTGTACTCCTCGGGATTGTGATTTTTATTGATGATTATTTTAATTGTCTTACGGTAGGTACGGTCATGCGGCCAGTGACGGATAAATTTCAGATTGCACGGACGAAGCTAGCCTATATCATTGATGCGACTGCGGCGCCTATTTGCATTATTGCACCTGTATCCAGCTGGGCGGCAGCAGTTGGGTCCTCACTGCCCAAAGAGGCGGCCATTGATGGATTTGCGCTCTTTTTGCAGACAATCCCTTTTAATCTCTATGCGTGGCTGACGCTTCTATTTATGCTTTTTATCATTTGGACTGGCCGTGATTTCGGGGCCATGCGTAGAAGTATTGAGAAATCCAATGAGCATTTTGAGATCCCGAAGGAATACCGTGATACTGCAGAGGCATCTGCGAGTGCGGCAAGTGAGGGGCATGGAAAGATGATTGACCTTCTGCTCCCGCTTTTGGTGCTTATCGTTGCATGCATCTATGGGATGCTCTATACAGGTGGCATCCATGAGGGGCGAAATATTGCAGAGGCGTTTGCAAACTGTGATTCATCGAAATCGCTCGTGCTAGGTTCCTTTATTGCCTTTGTCTTTACGGGGGTTTTATATCTTCCACGCCGTGTTGTTTCATTCAATATTTTCTGTGATAGTTTTGGCTGGGGATTTAAGGCGATGACACCGGCAATTTTTATCCTGTGTCTCGCATGGACGCTCTCGGGTATTTGCAGCAAGGAGTATTTGGATCTCGGAGGGTTCGTTGGCGCAGTTGTGGAAGCACATGCGGGCGTTGTCATGTTTCTGCCTCCTCTTTTCTTTCTCGTTGCAGCAGGGCTTGCATTTGCAACAGGGACAAGTTGGGGAACGTTCGGGATTTTGATCCCTATTGCGATCGCTGTGCTTGGGCAGGGCGCATCAGATATGCTTGTGGTCTCGGTCGCAGCGATCCTTTCCGGTGCTGTCTGTGGGGATCACGCATCACCGATTTCCGATACGACCATTTTAGCATCAGCAGGCGCACAATGTCATCATCTCGATCATGTAGCAACACAGCTTCCCTATGTTGGCGTTACTGCCGTTTGTTCACTCCTTGGTTACATTGTGGATGGTCTTACGGGGAGCGGTTATGCAGGTCTTGGCGCTGGCATTTTTGCACTCGTGTTGTTCATGACAGTCATTTCGATGAATGTCTCATCGACGGATGGCTGAAGAAGTCATAGGAATCCACTTAAGTCTGGCGGCTGTGGGTGGGTTTTCTTTATGCCTCGTCGCTATAATGATTAAGAGTGTTACCATAAACCGCCTAAGCAAATCTGTTGTTTGCGACGCGGTTCTTTGGGCAACAGTTAAGAATTTGACAAAGGCATATCATTGATGCTATACTGCTTGCGTTATATTATACGCGGATGTGGCGGAACTGGCAGACGCGCTGGACTTAGGATCCAGTGCCGTAAGGCGTATGGGTTCGACCCCCTTCATCCGCACCATATGATTTGTTTTCCGACTGCGATGCAGTCGGATTTTTACATGAAAGTAAATTTCTGCAATAAAAAATCTCCCCGTCCATGCTAAACGGGGAGATGCGCCAATTCTTTATTGTGCTGCCGCGGCAGTTTCGCCAATGGACTTGTTAAGTGCATTGATGAGTTCATCAATGTCGATCCCGTGTGCCATTGCGCCCTGCTCAATATTTTCAAAATGTGCTGCGGCACAGCCAAGACAGCCCATACCTGCATTCATTAGGATTTCGACAGTGTCGGGGTACTGCTGAACAATGTCGATGATACTCATATCCTTTGTGATTGCCATAACCAACAAACCTCCTGTATCGAAAAAATAACGTAGGTCAAAAATCTTTGATTCACTCTGATTATAGCACAATTTTTGGAAAATGAAAGTATCATTTGCAACTTTTTATTGTATGAACAAATAAACATATAAAACCATGTATTGTGGAGAACCTTTTCTTTTGTCATAATTTTTGCAGATGATCAGTTAGAGAATGAGCAGGTCAGTGTTTGTTTTATCTTGTGTTTCTGAAAACTATACAGGTGATTGGTATGAAAAGCCTTGTGGATTTTAGATGAATTGTTTATAATATAAAGAGCCGTTTTTATGCTAAAGGGGATTTTTCATGAAGCGATATTCGCCATTCATTCTGATGGTGGCTTTCTTCTTGATAATCATTGTGGCTGGTTCAGCGTATCTCTCATCGGGGACGCGCTCTGTTGAACATCGCCCTATGCAGGAGATTATGGCTTATACCTCTCTTCCCGCCGAGGTCGCCGCGGTACTGTCTGAAGGCTATGAAAAAGAATACAGTATTAGAGTTAATTTTGTTCAGCTTTCATCCGATCAAATATTGAATCGTCTACACGATCAATTACAGAATGAGTCTGCTGGGAAAGCTTCTCTTGTATTGACGGATCGTGACACGTTGGATCGGGCTGCGGCAGAGGGGGTTCTTGTGCCGTATGTCTCTGAGAAGAATGATCAGGTTGCGGCATCCTTTCGTCATCCCAATGGATATTGGACGGGGGTATGGTATGATCCGATTGTCTTTGCTGTGAATGAGGAGTATCTTAGGACACATCTTGATCTTCCAAATTCTTGGCAGACGCTTGCTTATCAAAGGGATATTCGCATCGGTATGACCGATTTTATGGCGGCAGATGCGGCTGCCAATTTACTCTATAGCATGATTGCAGAGTATGGGGCACCACAGACATTTGATCTATGGCGTGGGATTCAGCCGAAGATTGTGCAGTACTCAAGGTATCTCCATACCCCTGTGCGCCAAGCTGGGATGGGCGAGGTAGATCTTTCTGTTGCTGTATTGAGTGAGACACTACGCTATGTTCGCGACGATTATCCCATCCGTATTCTCTATCCATCTGACGGAACGGCTGCCGCTGTTCTTGGCACGGGAATTGTATTTCCCGCAGCAGAACGCGATACACATGAGGCAAAACGATTTGCAGACTGGCTGCTGACAGATGAAGCCCAGATCGCACTAAAACATCAGGGATTTTATTTTCTGACGACAAATCCTGCTACGTTGTCTGGTCAGATTTTCGCGGGGAAGGATATTAGCATCTTCCAAAATCGCCCATATTTTACGAAAAAGGAAAAAGACGTGCTGTTGGACCGGTGGGTTAAAGAAGTACGATTTTACGAAAGCTAATAAAATGAGTGCCAGAGGAGTTTTTTAAGTGAAAGCAGGTTTCATCAGTCTCGGTTGTGCAAAGAATTTGGTGGATACTGAAGTCATGCTCGGGATTATGCAGGAGCACGGCATCGAGTTGACGAATGAACCGGCAGAGGCAGATATCCTGATTGTCAATACATGTGCATTTATACAATCGGCGAAAGAGGAGTCCATCACAACGGTGCTCGGAATGGCGGATTATAAGGAGACAGGCCGCTGCCGCAGCCTCATTGTAGCAGGATGTCTTGGGCAGCGTTATGGGCAGCAGCTTCTGGATGAGATACCCGAGGCAAATGCCATCATCGGAACTGGCGCATGGAGCCGCATCATGGAGGTTGTTGAGGAAACGCTGAAGGGGCGGCGGCTTGTTATCGCCGGTACAGATGATACCATTTATGATGCTAAGACCCCACGTCTGCGTACGACACCACGCTATACAGCCTATGTAAAAATTGCCGAAGGATGCGATCATCGCTGTGCATTTTGTGCCATTCCGCTCATTCGGGGATGTTTTCGCAGCCGCACCATGGAGGATATTATCACGGAGGTGCAGCAGCTTACAGAAAGCGGTGTGCGGGAGGTTGTTCTCATCGCACAGGACAGTGCAAACTATGGTTTGGATCTCTATCATAGACCGATGCTTGCCGCATTGCTTCAGGCATTGGCGAAGATTGATCAGATTGCATGGATTCGGGTACTCTACAGTTATCCGAAATATTTTAGCGATGAACTTATCGAGGTCTTTGCACAGGAGCCTAAGATCGTAAAGTATGTGGATCTCCCTTTGCAGCATGCGCATGACGCGGTTCTGCGTGCTATGAACAGACCCGATACAAGGGCGGGGATCGAAAAGCTTATCAAGAAGCTCCGTGAGCGCATCCCAGACGTGAGCATACGGTCAACCTTTATTGTTGGATTTCCGGGGGAAACAGATACACACTATCAAGCGCTGCGCCGTTTTGTAGAAGAGCAGAGATTTGATAAGGTAGGCATATTTACCTACTCAGAGGAGGAGGACACCCCTGCAGCGCAGATGCCCAAAAAGGTTTCAGAGGAGATCATGCAGGAGAGGTATCACGACCTCATGAGTTTGCAGAGCAAGATCTCTGAGGAAATTAATATCGCTTTGGAGTCAAAGGTGATGGATGTTCTCATCGAAGGGCGTGATGCAGAACAGCAGGGGATTGCTGTTGGACGCTCTTATCGTGAGGCGCCTGAAGTAGATGGGCAGATCTACGTTGAGGGGGATATGGAGAGTCGGGTTGGCGATATTATAAAGGTTCGGATGCTGCAAGGGTTTACTTATGATATTGTAGGAGAAAAGGTCGGCTGATGGAGCAATCATATGATATTACTGCGGAAGAGATTGGCCGGGAACTTTCCCAGCGAGCGTATACCATTTCCTGTGCGGAATCTTGCACCGGCGGTCTTTTGACCAGTACGTTGACCGATGTTCCTGGAAGCTCATCCTATGTTCTGGGCAGTGTTGTATCTTACTCTAATGAGGTGAAAATCCATATCCTTGGGGTTGCAGAGGAGACTTTGCGTACCTATGGGGCAGTGTCCCCACAGACCGCGCAGGAAATGGCAGAGTGTATCCGCAGATTGATGCGTGCTGATATAGGTGTTGGCATTACAGGGATTGCCGGTCCTGGAGGGGGATCGACAGAGAAGCCTGTTGGACTTGTCTATATTGCTGTGGCCGATCAGAAGAAAACAGATGTCAAGGAGTATCATTTCCTTGGAACACGTGCACAGATCAAAAAATCAAGTGTACAAGAAGCTTTTTTGATGATTCGCAACAGGGTAAGAGGAGCGTTTGCATGAAATTATATAAAAATCTTATGACTGCCGTTGGTTTCGCTGCTGCTTTGGGATGTTCTTCGTATGGGGGTGCGGCAGAGCAGGGAGCTTTGCCTGTGGGGCAGCAGAATCAAGGTTCCGTCTCATTGGCAACCATAGAATCTGCATCGAAGGATCTCATATATCCTTATATCAGCAAGACTTACGGCTATCGCATTCTCTGTCCAAAACCTCCTGTTGGTATTATTCCAGCGCAATCACTGTTTGAAAACCGTACAGGAGAGATCCTTATTTTTGAGAATGAGGAGTATCATATCACCTATGCTTGGGTGGTACTTGTCGATGCATTTCCAAATGATGTTCTTCCGGATCTCAATGCGATTGATCCAGAAGAAGCAACGAAACTACTTGGGCGCATTATGGACAGTAATGGCTACGAGGGAATCATGCTGCTAAACCTCACGGAGCACAATAAAGCAATTTTTGCAATGACGGCAAAGGAGGTAGACATTGATGAGGACGGCGATGGCGTTGTAGATGCAACAGCGCATGCAGATGGTCAAATGGCCGTGATGTTTTTCCGCGGAGCACAGGGGGAGCGTTATGGATTTGAGCTGATTAACAACCCGGAGATTCGTCCGGAAGCCCTAAATGCATTCATCGCGGGAGCATGTACCTTGCAGTCGGCACAGCAGGATCATCCGATTCCTTGATGATGGTTTTCACATCACAAAATCGGTAGAAGTATAAAGGAGAAAATTGCAATGAAGAAGTTGTCATCAAGGAGTACGATGCTCACAGCAGCAGTGCTCGTCACGCTATCTTCGGGGACGGCTTTTGCGGCGACCCCAAGCGCTGGAACGGTTGATTCACGAGAGCTGTTTCATGCAGATCGGTTGGTCACGGACAGTGCTCCGCGCACGACCATGAAGGAAGCCGTAACGGGCGATCAGTATGAGGCCTCGATTTCCAAAAACAAGAAAAAGACTGCGGCACCTGCTGCACTTCCTCTTGCAACAACGAAAGCAGAAGGATCTCCCGCGCCTGCTGCACTGCCGCCTGCAACAACCAACCCCCAAGGGGCACCAGCATCGCAGCGTGTGGTGCGGCTGCGCTGGAATGATGTAGATAAACAGCTCAGCAGCCGCAAAGAAGCTCCGCGGACGCTTGTCCCACAAAAGGCAAAACCTGTCATCATCACAGCGGAAGATGTGAGACGGGAAAAAGCGCTGGCAGAAAAAGAAAAACGTGCTCCGCGGGATCTCGTGGGACATACCAATACACCGAGCCAAGGTCTACCCCATGTGCAAGTGGTTCCGCAGAATGAGCCGCCTCGTGTGATTCCGCCGCGTCCTGTCCCGCCGCCACCGCCGCCATCCCGCCAGAACATACCGCAGGCACCGAAATACAACGCATCGCAGCATACTCCACAGTCGTATACGCCCTCTACATCTAGTTCAAGTGCGGCGGCACAGAATGCCAATACGCAGAAAAATGCACAGCCAGGGTACATACCCAGTACTGCGCAAGGAAGCCAATCGGCAGGCAATCCTCCTTCCTATACAGGAAAATCAGGAAGTGCATATCAGCCATCGCCCCAGTCATACAATCAGGCATCCTCATCCAATGTGGGGAATGCGGCGCGTTCGGGACAGTATGACCCGCTCTCTGCTGCTTCACATGATGTTTATACACCGTCCAACTCTAATGTGACGGCGTCCACACCTGAAAGAGTTCGCCCGCAGGGCGTTCCTGACTATAGGATAAAGCCGGAAGGCGTCCCTGATTTCGTCCCGCTCTATAAGCAGCGTCCAGATACGGGGCTTGAAGGGATTTCAGAGGAAGTTCGCCGCAACATTCTTGCTGGTCAGATGGCGATGGCAGAGCAGCTCCGCCGTGACCCAACGGTAGCGGGCATGCGCGCCATCATGCAGATGCTGCGCGATAATACGAAACTAACCCGTGCACAAAAGATTGATTTTATCATCGGTTTTGGCAGGGCGATTCATCGGACACAGCTCTCCTATCAGGAGCAGACTGTGCTGATTAAGGCGGTTGCAGAGGCCTACTGATCTGTGAAAGCATGGTGATCATTTAGTGGGCATGGATGCACAGAGCATTAATAATCCGATGTTCTATCCTTGGAGGACGATAGTCTTCTTTGGATATGGGGGCGGCGATACTTGTCATTTGTGTTATCCATAATATTTTTGATGAAGAAAGCGCGAGGTGTTCATTGCCTCGCGCTCTATTTACATAGTGAATGGTAGGAGACGGTACTGATGGAACAGAGACAGCACATACGAAAAGCGGTGATTCCGGCAGCGGGATATGGGACGCGCTTCCTCCCCGCAACGAAAGCAACGCCGAAGGAAATGCTTCCGATTGTGGATAAACCCACCATTCAGTATATTGTGGAAGAAGCGCTGACAAGTGGCATAGAGGATATTCTGATCATCAGCGGGCATGGGAAACGTGCCATTGAAGATCATTTCGACTCTGCACCAGCACTTGAGTACGAACTTGAGCGGAAAGGAAAACAGGATCTTTTAGCGCTTGTACGAGAAACTACGGATGTCAATGTCCATTATGTGCGGCAAAAGTATATGCTTGGATTGGGGGATGCTATTTTATGTGCACGCAGTTTTGTGGGCAATGAACCGTTTGCAGTTTTACTTGGCGATGATGTAGTTTATCATCCGGAGCGCCCTGCACTGCGTCAGATGATGGATATTTATGAGGAATTGGGCGGCTCCGTGCTCGGCTGTCAAGTTGTTTCGGACGAACAGGTGTCTTCTTATGGGATTGTGGCCGGTGCAGCGACGCACAATCCACGTCTTATGCATGTATCGGATATGGTAGAAAAGCCATCTCTGGATGAGGCACCGAGCCGCATGGCAGTTCTGGGACGCTATATCATCAGTCCCGCGATTTTTGATATTCTTGGAACAACACAGCCTGGAAAAGGGGGAGAGATTCAGCTCACAGATGCACTCAAGATCTTGGCGCAGCGCGAGGAAGTATATGCCTATGACTTTGAAGGAAAGCGCTATGATCTTGGTGATAAACTGGGTTTTTTGCAGGCAACGGTAGAGTTTGCACTGCGTCGCTCTGATCTTGGCGCACCATTCCGTGCATATCTGAAAGAATTCGTAGAGACAATTTAGGTGATTTGAGGCGATCCCTTTGCAGAAGGAAAATCAGGCAAATCTTGCTCTCGCCCTCAGTCTGATTGGTATGGCTGGAACCATGGGGCAAAACGGCATTTTTATGGAGACCATTCATCATGGATTTCTGGCCGCGACCATTGGCGGACTGGCGGATTGGTTTGCGGTCAAGGCAATCTTTGGACGCCCCCTTGGCATATCACATCGTACTGACATTCTTCGTCGCAACCGCGCACGCATCATGGAGTCTCTTGTGACCTTTGCGTCTGAGGATCTGTTGAGCCAGCAGAATATCATGAACGTCGTAGCACAGGAGAATATTGGAGCGCTTCTCGTTGAATATTTGGAACATCGTGGCGGACGTGAGCGTCTTGTCGAAGCTGTCATAGAGATTTTGCGTCATGTTTCTGCGGATGTCGATGAGCGTCAAGTTGCCAGAGAGCTTACTCCCTATGTTGCCAGAGCACTTCATGATCTGCCCATGGAAGAGCACCTCGTTGATCTTCTGGATATTCTGAATGAGGAACGTCATATAGCGCGTATTTTTACTGTGCTGATTCGTCTTGGAACACAGGTCATTCAAACCGATGCCTTTCAAGAGATGTTGCGGGAAAATATAGCGTCTATTCGTGCGTCATATGAACGCGATGGCATGATTCGTGCATTTGTGCTGTCCTTTTTCGACGATGAGATGATTTGTGACTGGCTCACAGCGCAGCTGCATGATCTAATGCAGTCCTGTCTTGATCCAGAGGATAAGCGGCACCAGGAGGGGGTGCAGTTACTTTGTTCTTTTGTCCAAAACTTACGTGATGATCCATCCCTGCAGGAGAGCATCTCTCAATATAAAGGATATTTGATTGCCCGCATTGATATTACTTCGATGATTGAAGATTTTATAAAAAAACGGATGAAAGGGAACCATCCGTTTTGGATTCCCTATACAAAAGAACTTCTGCATGAAAAAATCGATCGATTCGTTGCATCGGATGGATGGAAGAGTCGTGCAGATCGCTTCATCAAAGCGCTTATATCAGAGGAACTTTCAAAACATCATAATGCTGTTGCGGGATTTATTCGGGAATACCTGAATAAAAAAAGCGACGATGAGCTTGTCGCTTTTGTGGAACGAAAAGTACGGAAAGATTTGCAGATCATTAGGATCAATGGGGCGGTTGTCGGAGGCTGTGCCGGTATGCTGCTGTCCCTCCTTGTAACGCTTGCGGAAAGGATGTGGGCACTGTGAGTGGGAGATATAATAAAGCAGATGCCGTCCTTTTTTTCTCGTTTGTTGCCTTTCTTATATCGCTCTATGCGCATCTGAATTTTCCTGCGGCGCTCTGGGCAGATGCGTTACTTATGGTCAGTGAGGCTGCACTTGTCGGCGGTATTGCGGACTGGTTCGCGGTCACGGCACTTTTTCGGAAACCACTCGGATTTCCTTATCACACAGCTTTATTACCGCGGCGCAGAGACAGCTTCATCCATGCCATTATCATCATGGTACAAAAGGAATTCTTTTCTCGCCGTAAGCTCTTTCGACATATCGAAAAAATCCATCTCGTTCCCATGCTGCAAGAATATTTGCGGAGAGAGGAGACAGAAGAACGGCTCATAGGAACGATTCTGCATTTTATTCGCGCTTCCTTTTTACGAAAGAACAATAAAAAGGCCATAGCGTTTCTTTCTATGCGTATTAAAAATCTTATGATGCAGGAGGAGCCCAAATTCTTCTTAAGTAAACTGGAGGTATTCATTCAAAATAATGCATGGGATCAAAAGGCGCTCTCCAAATTTGCATCTGTTCTGGCACAAGAAATAGCAAAAGAAGAAACACGGCAGTCAATTTATATGGCATTGGAGCGCGTGGAACAGGAAAAACTCGGTGATGGATTTTTGTCGCGGCTGCTCCAACTGACAAATACGGTCAATCTTGATGAAGGTGCAGAGCTGATTCAGCAACATATTCATACATCACTGACAGAAATCAGCAGGGATGGTTCAGAGCTGCAGAGCAATGTACTCGTACTTTTGCGGTCATGTTTTTCAGAAATGTGCCGGGATGATGAGATTTTACTGCTTGTGCACGAGCTGCAAAAGCGTCTTTCTGATGAACTTCCAATTGAAGAAACGGTAGCACAGCTGTTTCACAATATGCAAAGGCATTTGCAAAAAGATCTTGTCGGAAAAGTTGACCCCCTCGAAGAACATATGCCGGAAGTTTATCATCATCTGCGCATGATCCTGCATTTAGAATACAAACATATGCTGCTTCTCATAGAGGAAAAGTATGAACTTCAGAAAATCATCACAAAGGTACTCTATGACCTTTTGGCACGTTCTGCACTTCATGCACAGACTTTGGTTGGTGTTGTTGTTGGCAATGTCCTGTCACGTCTTACCGATGAAGAACTGAACCGACTGATCTATGATAAAGTAGAACAGGATTTCCTATGGATACGCATCAATGGGTCTGTGATTGGCGCAGGACTTGGCCTCGTTTTATTTATCTTTATACATCTCGTCATACAATAAAAAGCTGTCATCATTGACAGCTTTTTTAAGAGCCACGAATTCCTTAATAAAGTCCCTTTGCGGGCTTCTCAAAATACTGTCCCAGCAGCTTTACCGAGCAGTAATTCCCGCACATGGAGCATGCTTCCACGCCTTCCTCATTGCGCGCACCGCGCTTTCTGCGCGCAAGTGCCGGGTCGATTGCAAGCGTCATTTGCGCTTCCCAGTCTAGCTCCTTGCGTGCCTTTCCCATTGCGCAGTCCCACTCCCATGCACCCGGCACGCCGCGCACGAGATCAGCGGCGTGTGCCGTAATTCGTGCCGTGATGACCCCTGTATGCACATCATCGAGTGTTGGCAGCCCCAGATGCTCTGCGGGCGTCACATAGCAGAGGAAGTCCGCGCCGCTGACGGCGGCAAGCGTTCCACCGATCGCGGATGTAATGTGATCGTAGCCGGGCGAAATGTCCGTCACCAGAGGGCCGAGTACATAGAACGGTGCATTGTGGCAAAGCTCTTTCTCAAGCTTCACATTTGCTGCGATCTGATCAAAGGGCATATGCCCAGGCCCCTCCACCATCACCTGAACCCCGCGTGCCCATGCACGATCCACGAGTTCCCCGAGCGTGATCAGCTCTGTGACCTGACAGCGGTCCGTCGCGTCTGCCAGACACCCCGGGCGCATACCGTCACCCAAGCTGATCGTCACATCGTATTTCTCACATATATCTAGGATGTCGTCATATCGTTCGTACAGTGGATTCTCTTTCTCGTGGTGGAGCATCCAGCCCGCGATGAATGACCCACCGCGGCTCACGATGTCCATTACGCGCCCCTCGCCCTTCATCTGTGTGATTGCGGCACGCGTCACGCCGCAGTGCAGCGTTAGGAAGTCTGCACCGTCCTTCGCCTGCTGCTCAATCACATGAAAGAGATCCTCGTCTGTCATTTCGATCACTGCACCGTGCTTTTGGATTGCGACCACCGTCGCCTCATAGAGCGGCACTGTGCCGACCATAATCGGAGCGTGCTCAATAATGCGCCGGCGCGACACGTCGATATTGTCCCCTGTCGAGAGATCCATCACAGCATCCGCTCCGCAGCGGACGGCTTCATCCAGTTTCTCCAGCTCCGGCTCAATCGCAGGGAACACATCTGAGGTGCCGATGTTCGCGTTCACCTTGACGCGAAGCCCTGCGCCAACGCCGCGTGTGCAGCGTTTCGTGTGCCCTACATTTGCAGGGATTGCAATTCGTCCCGCCGCCACACCCTCGCGCACGAACTCCGGCGTCACATGCTCCTCCTTCGCCACAAGGTACATTTCCTCTGTCGTCTCTCCTGCACGTGCACGCTGCATCTGTGTCGCCATAACAACCGCCTCCTAAAACAAATAAGCCGTCCGGCATAGACCGAACGGCAAACAAACGAACCAAGCCACTTCCCTACGCAGGCATTACCCAACAGGTTCCAAGGGTCGATCCGAAGATCTCTCAGCAAACGCTCCCCTAGTGGAAATATACAGTTTTCATATGTATTATAGCATCTCACATATGCAAAAACAATAGAGTGGAACAGGGATTTTCTCTTAGGCAGGACTGTATTTATCAGTAGTTCTTTAAGATTATCCTAGATAAAGTACATCGGATTCGCATCGGTTTCCTGTTCATTTAGTGCAGTCACAAGCTCCTCGAGTGTGATTGACGTCAATGTGTTATAGATGGCTTCATCCAATACACTGAATACATGAGCAGAGAGCACGTGGTTCAGATGTTCGACCTTCTCCGAAGCACTGCCTGCTTTCTCAGTCAGTGATATTTCGATAGAGGAAAGTATATCATAGGCCGTGATCTCACGTGGTGGGCGAGCGAGCTGATAACCACCCTGTGAACCTTTGATGGAATTGACAAGTCGACTGCGTTTGAGTAAAGAAAAAACCTGTTCGAGGTATATTTTAGAAATACCAAGATGTTCTGAAATACTGATGATTGTGACAGGGGTGACGATACCGTAACTGCGTGCAAGAAAAATCATCGCAGCGATGCCGTAACGTCCCTTCGCAGAAATTTTCATGACAAAACCTCTCCTAAAAGCATATTACTTCTGCTTGTATGATATGTTATTTTTGAGAAATTGTCAAATAAAAATCCCCTCATTTCCTGCGGGAGAGGGGATTTTTCCTCAATCTCGTCACAGAAAAAGAGGATATTAGCGCTTCGAGAACTGAGAAGCCTTGCGCGCCTTTTTAAGACCGTATTTACGACGTTCCTTTTCACGAGGATCGCGGGTAACGAAGCCAGCTTTTTTGAGTGCCGGGCGAAGCTCTGCGTCCATCTCAATGAGTGCGCGGGTGATGCCGTGGCGAATGGCCCCAGCCTGCCCTGATGCGCCGCCGCCAGAGACATTGACAATCACATCGTATTTATCTACAGTCTCTGTCAAATTGAGCGGTTGACGGACGATGAGTTCGAGTGTTTTAAGACCAAAATATTCCTGCATATCACGACCGTTGATCGTAACTTTGCCATCACCGGGAACGAGGCGTACGCGAGCGACTGAAGTCTTGCGACGTCCTGTGCCATAGTAAGTGACTTGTGCCATTGAACAGACTCCTCCTTTTATAAAAGTCAGCGAATATCAAATGCCAGTGGTTCCGGCTTCTGTGCTGCATGGGGATGCTGTGCACCGACATAGACATTCAGCTTGCGGAACATCTGAGCGCCAAGGCTGTTCTTTGGCAGCATACCCTTAACGGCATGTTCGATCACACGGGTAGGGAAGCGCTGCAGCATCTGCTCCGCTGTTGTGAACGTCGTACCGCCTTGGTAGCCGGAGTGACGGAAATAAGTCTTATCCGTCAGCTTCTTTCCCGTAAATCTTACTTTTTCAGCATTGATGACAATGACATAATCACCGGTATCGACGTGCGGTGTATAAGTCGGCTTGTTCTTGCCGCGCAGAACCTTTGCAATTTCTGCTGCAAGGCGGCCGACTGTTTGATTCTCTGCGTCTACAATATACCACTTGCGCTCAATATCGGCAGCTTTTGCCATAACCGTGGTTTTCACGTAATTCCCCCCTAGAGAGTAAGAGCATCTTTCATAAATGTGATATCAGCTCACGCCTCCGGGGCTAATGGACACATGAAAAATATCACACGTCACTATTCTAAAAAATTTTTTTTAGAATGTCAAGAAATTTTATCCAGTGCAGCTTTCACTTTAGATGCAATTCCCTTCATTTTGGCGATGGGGACGGAACAGGCTGCAATGCGCACGCCCATCTTTAGGGGAACAGCGAAGATCAGATCTTCATGCAGCAGATCACAGACATCCTGCGGATGTTCTGTGGGAATGGCGAGGAAGAAGCCCCCTTTGTACGGCAGTGCAGAAAGACCACATGCCTGCGCTTCCTGCATAAATAGCTCGCCGCGTTCCTGCACGAGATGATATAGGCCATCGCGCTCTGACTCGTAGGCCGCATAGGCACTGCGATCCTGCTGAATACGCGTGAGCAGGGTCATGGCACCGCGGTTGATATTAGACCATGTTGCACGGGCGGAATATTTGTTGACCTCATTAAATTCCTCTATCACGGCTTCACTGGAAGAAAGGGCGATCAAAGCCCCCGTGCGCTGTCCATAGAAGGTATACGCCTTAGACATAGAGAACGCAAACATGACTAGAATATTTTCTGGAAGATGTGCAAATTTTTGCATGAACTTCCGTGTTTCAAGCTTTTCTCCGGCATAGTCGATGTAGGCAATATCAATGAGGAGATTTATCTTCTTTCCCTTTGCAGCATAAGTATTGATGACATCAAGCACATGTTCCCAGTCAGTAAGAGAAAGGCTGTATCCCGTTGGGTTGTGTGCTGGTGTATTTAGAATGATCAAGAGGCTGTCCTGTACTTTGCATAGGTTTTCTACGGCGTCTGCGAATGCCGCATGATTGAACTGATTGTGTTCGTCAAACAGCTTGAAATTTGTCAGAGCACAGCCGTGCTCCTGGCAGATGACACCATAGGTTCCCCAGAACCAGTCGGACGTCAGCGCATATTCGCTTTTTTCGACATAGTTGGCGATCGCCAAGCGGAGCGCACCCGTTCCGCCTGCTGTAGCGATGGCACCAAGGCAGCCCGCAGGACGCCGACCGGCAAAGGTGATGTCAACCACGGCCTCCAGATACTCTGGGAGACCCGAAATGGGGGCATAGGCAATATAGTCCTCAATGGGGAGGGAACGAAAAATACGCTCGACTGTGGGAAGATGTGCAAGGTTACCCGCATCGTCCATTACAGCACCGATTGTGGCATTGGTTACACGATCCGCGCCATGCTTTTCGATTGCAGCACGGCAAGCTGCACTTGCGCCAAAAATTGCATCCTTTAACCTCTTGGAAGCCGCATGAGATGCTGCCATCTGTATCGCCATTTTAATACGCTCTCCTTTTTTACAATCATGTAAGTCCATAGGAAATCATAGCGTTTTCTATCACCTGTGTCCACTGCGCAAGAGGCTGTATACAGGTATTCCTCATACTAATTTGATGGGAAAAACTCATCGTGAATGCGGTTGACAGCATCTTTGACACTGCCGCCTTTAATGAGACAGGAGATGCTGATTTCAGAGGTGCTGATAATCTCGATGTTGATTCCAACATCGGACAGTGCGCCAAACATACGGGCAGCGATCCCAGGACTTCCCAACATGCCGGCGCCTACAACGGACACCTTTGCAACATCATCGTCGATTACAACGGCGTCTGCTTTGATTTTATCCAAAATTTTTTCTACAACACTTTTTGCCTCCACAGCATCCATGGAAGCGACGGTAAACACCATGTCTGTAATGCTGGATTCCGCGCTGCGTAGGCTTTGGACAATCATATCCACATCTATATTTGCTGCAGCAAGTGCAGAGAATATCTCATGTGCAACACCGGGAACGTTTGAAACCCCGAGGACAGCAACCTTTGAGACATGCTCATCATGGGTGACGCCACGAATGATAAAAGACTTTTCTTCCATCGTATATTCCTCCCTAATGATGGTTCCAGGCTCTGAGGTAAATGTAGAACGAACGTGGATGGGAATCTTGTAAAGCTGTCCCATCTCTACGGAACGAGGCTGCATGACACCGGCGCCAAGGCGTGCCATCTCGAGCATTTCGTTGTATGTGATCTCACGCATGCGCCGTGCGCCTTTTGCAATGCGCGGATCTGCAGAGTATATGCCGTCAACATCTGTGTAGATCTCACAGGCATCTGCACCGATTGCGCCCGCAATTGCGACGGCAGAGGTATCTGATCCCCCGCGCCCGAGGGTTACGGGGTTTCCTTCATCATCCGTACCTTGGAACCCCGCGATGACAACGATGTTTCCTTTGCTCAGTTCTGCATGGATTCGCGCCGGCTGGATGTCGAGGATGCGTCCTTTCGTATGGGCGTGATCGGTTCTCATTCCTGCCATTGCCCCCGTGAGGGAGATGGCGTCCTGGCCCATGGAGCGGAAAGCCATCGTTAGGAGTGCAATAGAAACCTGCTCTCCTGTCGTCATCAACATATCCATTTCACGGGAATACTGATATGGCGTTTCAGCTACTTGCCCTGCAAGTGCGATAAGATCGTCCGTCGTATCTCCCATTGCAGATACGACCATGACAATCTGATCCGTGGGAGACTTTTCATGGAGGATGCGTTTTGCTACATTCTTGATTTTTTCCGGCGTTGCGACAGAACTGCCGCCGAATTTCTTTACAATTAAAGCCATAAATATCCCCCCGCAGAACGAAGCCATCTGCATCACAGTAAATTTCTGAACGCATTATACACGGAAATATGAGCTTTTTCAAGAACCCCCTATACGATCAACGGAAAAGAGGTTCGCAGATGCCGTTTGTTTATGATAAAGAATAGAACCTACGATATTACTTGCCTACAATCCTGTCAAAGATACGCGCAGTCTCTCGCTTCATGTCATCCGTATCGTGCGTATAGAGATTCTGCGTAATGGTTGCATCTGCATGGACGAGATACGCGGCAACGTCGACAGGCTTTGCCCCCGCCTCGATAAGACGCGTCGCATGGGTATGGCGGAAGCTGTGTGAGTTGAGGGATGGAGATCCCCGTCACTGGATTCGATGAGATAAGTTCAGCAGGATAGACAGCGTATTTCATCGACATGGAGAGGATTGCCCTTGCAAGGTGAATTGTCTTGTAGGCATAGCCCTTCTTTGCGAGTTCGCGCAGCCACACATCCACGTTGCGCGGTCGGATGTCCTGCACATTCAGCTCACCGAGGTAAGGAAGAATGCGCGCGTGAACGGTGTTCTCGTAGGAACTGTAAGTACTGCGCTTGAGATTCGCCTGCATGACATTTTCAAGCCATGCGGTGAGATAATCACACAGATTCACACGCTCCGACGTGATGCCGATGTTGCCGCTCTTCCAGTCGGCGTATGCTTTAATGCCTGCCTCGTATGCGTCGTTTTTGTTGGCATAGCCTCCTTTCTCCTTCATCCGTCGCGGGTTTCTTCCAATCTCGAAACTGTACGAGAATGTATTCCCACGCTTGCGGATCCTGATTTTATTGGACATAAATAAAACCTCCTTGAAATAGGAGGCGAATCATGGTAGTATGTAAGTGCTTAGGGCATGATTCGCGTCATGTCTGCCGCTCTCTCTGTTGGCGCAGAGGGGGGCGGTTTTTTGTTATAGAAAATAAATGACCCGCGCTATAAAATGTGGTGTTGTAGCTTTTTCCATCGGCGGCAGTTGTTCGGACATTCCGAACAACTGAATCCTCATGGGGTTCTCCTTCTGTAAAGATATGTGATATATGCTCGCTGATATTGGACTTGCTCGAATGAAAGAGTTCTACCATTTGTGCCTGTGTTATCCAGACAGTCCCATCATTGGCGTACAGGCTTACCTTTGCCGCTCCGTCATCGGTGTTGTATATGATGATATTGTCCATCGGCTAAATCCTTCCCGCCGCCTATGGGCGGTCTTTTTTTATGCCATTTTTGCGGCGGCGGTAGAGGAGGAGGCTAATGTAGCCTCTTTTTCTGCGATGCGGGCGGCGCGTTTTGTCAATCCCAGTCAATATCCTCCATCCGTATCGTGCGCCCCTCTCTCAGATCGCGCTCGGATTCCTCCAAGTCGGCGCGTTCCGATGGGGTGAGTTTTGTAAAATCAGGATCCCATGCAAGAACGAGACGGCGCAAAAGCTCGTATGCAAGTCCCTGCTCTGTTTCAGGCAGGGTATTATACATCATCAAAATTTCCTGTTCCTGTACGGTCATGACAATCACCTTCCTTATTTGTAAATTCCGCCGCGTGCACCAATATCTCTGATGTAGAGATAAGCGTCACCGCTTTCTCTTTGCAGATAACTGTAGACAACCCGATACTTCCCGATACGCAGCCGGTACGAAGGCGGCTTCCATCCCTGCAATACCTTTATATCTCCAATGAGCGACTGCTGAATTAAGCCGAGAATTCCCGCCTTGATGCGCTCGCGCGTGGGACGGTCGGCAGATTGCAGAAACTTCGCTGCAGAGCGTGAAAACTCTATATCCATATAATCTCCTTCTCGCTACCTAGGAGCGGTCTTTTTTTATGCCCTCCATCCCTCCGAGAGGAAGCGGCGCACGCGATCTTCATCAATCACTTGACGGCGTGAGTTTTGATAGGAGCGCCAATATCACTTCGCTGATCGAGCGTAGTCCCGGATGAGTTCGCTCCAAATGTTTTCCCAATCCGAGATAGGACAAAAGCTCAAACTCATACCGATAGTTCTTCAGCCAAGATGAAAAGAAATAAACATCCGGGAGAGGCTTGAAAAGATGCTCGCGCAAGTAGTCCTCATACATCTCCGCAACAGGAATACCGCCCAAATAACGTGCGCCCCTTGCATATACCGCATAGTTACGCACTAAATCCGTGGCGATGTAGTAGGATGCCTCCTGACTTAACCTGAAAATTGACCGTGCAATTGTATAAAAACAGAGTGGTTCACGAACATTGTATGTTTCTGCGATGTAGATAAACACCGTCGATGGGGCTAATAACTCGCGTGCAAACACATTGGATTCAGCTTCGGAGATTCTATAGGTTGATCGTTTAAGGGCAGGGTGCTTTGTTCCTGTTTCGGGGAAGTCCCTCAGATGTCCTAATTCGATGTGTCCAAGCTCGTGTGCGAGCGTCCATTGGATGCGCCCGCGCGGCTTTATCGTGTCGTTGTAACATATTGCGTGTTTATTGCGTTGGGGACGATACTCTGATGTTCCGTCTTTCGAGCCGAGGGATTCACAGACATCGGCGAGTGAAACATTGCTTTTTTCGGCGATTCGGGAATAAGTCCTTACGATATATCCACGTGATTTCAGAGCTTTATGAAGATCAAGGGGAAGAGTACGTTCCTCGTTCTCAATGAGAAAATCGCATGCAGCCTCTATCGAGCGTTTCCAGCGCGGGGCTTTGGGAAGCCTACTCATCATCATCTTCATCGAATACGACGCTCATGATCTTTTTGAATTGCGCTTTCTTTTTTTCCTGTTGTTCGGGTGGCAGGTTTTCCAGACCATTACGCGCAAGCGTGCGGATTTCTTCATCGTCCAATAAGATACTCGCTGGATCGGGGGTGAGTTGGGAGGGATCAACAGATGTTATAGGAGGCGACTGCTCCATTGGTTCATCATATCCCATCAACCATGATTCATTAACTTTAAGAGCCTGCGCCAACTTATATATTTTGTCCTGTTTTGGTGTAACTTTGCCAGAAAGGTACTGACTGATTGCGCTTTTACCGATTCCGGATAGGCGAGATAGCTCTATGGGGAGCATATTTCGAGCAGACAATGCTTCCCGCAAGCGTTGCTGTGTAGTCTGTTTCATGTTGCTTCCTCAATTCTAAAAGAAGTTACTTCATAGTATATCACACAATAAACTTAAGTTCAATAAGTTTAATTTTATGGTTAAAAAACTTGAACAAAGTTATTGACTTTCAACTGAACGAATGATATGATTCAGTTAGTTCAAAAACTTAAACGAGAAAGAAGGTGAGAATGTGGGGGGTGACTATAGTAAACTTCGGGGGCGAATCGTGGAAAAATTCGGGACACAACAGGCTTTCGCGAAAGCATTAGGCGTTTCTGCTCGTACATTTTCACTCAAGATGAATAATCGTATCCCTTTCGGACAGGATGAGATCGACAAGATTATCACACTGTTGCAGGATACGCCTCAAAACATCAAGGCTTATTTTTTTACCAAAAGAGTTCAATAATTTAAACAAAGAGTAAGGAGGAAATCCAATGAACGCCACAGTCAAGTGTGCAGCGCATGAAATTCACCGTAATGCAGAGTTCTTCTACAAATTCGGCGGTGACAAGGATGCTGCCATCGAAAGAGGTCTTCGCAGACTGGACGGGCGAGAGGTTGATGTGGAGGTGGTCAGGAAGCGTGTCAACTCCATGCCGATGAAAAAAGCCCCTCTGATTGACTGTCCTTGCATGGTCGCGGAGTATGCGGAGCAGGTTCGACGGGACGCAATGGCCCTACGAAGGATTTTCCGTGTCGCGGATGACGTTGCCATTGCAGAAGCAATCCGAATGATGAACGGGGTGTATGACGTTGACATGGCGGCGGTAGAGAAGGTTGTCCGCTCCGTCCCGCTGGAAGCAGAGGAGGAACAAACCCCCGATGAGCCGTGGTGGTATGCGTTGGGGGAATGAAAGGAGAAAGCGAATGAACAAAATTCAAATTTTCAACAGTGCCGATTTCGGCAGTGTCCGAAACGCACTTTAGAAGAGACAAACTGAAAGGAGTAAATGTATGGCAAACATCATGACGATCGGCAATGTACGAGGTTATATTGCCAAAGACGGCAACGCTTTGCTGAATGCTGAGGACGTGACGCGTGGCTGGGGGTTCGTAAAGACAGAAGTCAAAGATGGCAAGACGTATGAGAGCATCAGATGGGCACGTGTGAATGCCTATATCGAGGAATTTGGCTTTCGACCACAAGTGGGCGAAAACGATTTCCTTCCCGAGAACATGGTCTATCGTCTCAGATTCAAGGCGAACAACGAACGGGCGCAGGCGTTCCAATCGAAACTCGCTGATGAGATTCTTCTCGCAATCCGCAAGACCGGCAGCTACACCGTACCGAAGCTTGAGAAGAACCCGAAGTACCGCACGCGCATGATCGGGACGGCGGTGCGGGATGTCCGCAGTACGGCGGCGGAGCTTCAGAAACTCTTTGGCGTGAAGAGCGGCATCGCGCAGAGCATGACACGGGCTTTCTCAATCCTACTGCGATCGGCTCGAAACTCGGCATCAACGCAAAGGATGTCAACCTGCTCCTCAAGAAGGCAGGGCTCCAGATGAAGATCGGCAAGGAATGGCGTATCACAAACAAGGGCAAGTGCTACGGTGAGGAGATGCCCTACGAGCGCAACGGTCACAGCGGCTATCAGATTCGGTGGAACGATTCTGTTGTGTCTGTGCTTGCGGAGGACAAGACGGCGTGAGGAGGTGAGGGGATGGCAAAAGAAAAGCCCCTGCACGAGCAGGGGGTTAGGCAATCATTAGGTCTGGGATGTAGTCGTTTCGCTTTGACCAGTGTATGGGCGTCGCCGCGTAATTGGAAAAAGCTTCGATGGCATCGTCAGCGATTCTATTTTCATCATTGAGCATGGCGATCATCTTGTTTTCGACAGTACGATTTTTTTGAATATCCTCCCACATAAAGAGCACAGCGGTGACATTGTTTTTTCTAGGGGTGTTGATGGCGTAGACAAAACGCTCGGGTTTCTTCTTCCCTTTGGGGATAATGAAGTCAACCTTGTGAATGTAGCCGCTTTTCCCTTGGAACTGTGCGTCAGGAGTATAAAAAATATCGTTCTTCTCAAAGAAGTGAACGACCTCATCCAGAAAGATCACGCCTTTCTTTTGGGATGATGGGACGAACATATCACTGGCGGACATCATCGCCTGCAATAGCAAGTGTTGTTTTACAGGATATGCCTGCATCGTCGTCTTGATCTGCAGCTCTTTATCGTCCGTAACAGTGACGCCATATCCACGAAAGAAGTTTTGAATTGCTTTCATCCTTCTGCCAACAGATATGTCGTACAGTTCCATATCTCTGATGATATAGCCGTCATCGGACAAAGTAACTTCTCCCCGCTCCTCCTTTGTGAAGATGACCAAACCATCATTGTGGCGATCCATGAACGGTGTTGCAATCTCTGTCCAGCCATTTGGAAGGTGGGTTTCAACAGTGTTTGTCTTTACCCAGTTCAAATAGCTATCGGTGAATGTCCTCATTGAAATCCAGCCCTCCTTGTCCTTGAATGCGCAGTTTGTCTACGTCTATTACTTTAGCATAGATCAAAAAGTCGTGCAACGTCTGGAAAAAATCAAGGGGATCAGAGAAATCGGGCGGAAGCAAATAGGCGTTATGATCCTTTTCGTTTTCGTCATATATGTGAATGTGTGGTGTATGTGCAGGGATGGTTGTGCCATCAGCATTTGTGTGAAGTCCCTGACCATCTGTATCCAGTCGCAGGAGCGGGATGCTTTCGTAGAGGAGAAGATAGGATGCGTTCTGTAGTGACCCCCAAAAGTTAGACTTAGAAGAACTAACTTTTGGGGGTCAGGTCAAAAGGCTATAGAATATGTGTATATACACATATTCTATAGCGGAAAAAGCTATACAAAAAGAGCAGTTCGTGTTATAATATGAACCCCCAGAGGGGGAACATTATTTATTTTTATGAAGGGGGAGGTTTATATGAGTTTTGCAGAGTGCCCGTACCCTCAGTTGTCTTTTTTGGGTGGAGTTGCAAGTTCTTTGGATATTGGTAACACCTTTGTAAGATATAATGAATCTCCAGATGAACAGATTGCTGATCGCGTCGCATTGTCGTTGGATTGGCGTGCAGTGGGGCAAGATTTAGAGGATGCGCTGATAACTTATGACAAAGAAACGTCAAAACGGTAAAGAGCAGACTTTAATTCATCAACCAAAGCAATTAGTGATTAGTCATGCAGAAATGACGTATAGCGGTCCGCTACCCTTCCGCAGCATTTAGAGAAATATGAGGATGTTTGCCCCGGGGCGGCGGATCGCATTATTGGGATGGCCGAAAATCAGGCAAAATATCGACAGGAAATAGAAAAAGATGCTGTAAGGAAAAGTGGACGAAATAGCACCTTGGGGGTATGGATGGGAGGTGCTGTTGCACTTTCCTCTATTGTGTGTGGGGCACATATCATTGAATCCGGATATGAACTTTCTGGATATGTAACAATGTTTATTCCGTTGAGTGCGCTTGTTGGTGTTTTCATCTATGGAAAACGAGCGAATAGAAAAGAGCTTATTGAGAAACAAAAACTGATGGAGAGTGTTCGCGCACATGTGGATAACTAGGATATAAGAGGAGCTGACTTGTTCAGCTCTTTTTTTGTATAGGCTGTGGATAACTCAACGTGCTATCCCAACGGTATTTTTAACGGACTTTTTGTTCCTTTTTACTTCCTTTTTTTTGTGGAAAAACCTGTTATACTGTTAGTGTGGGTGGTTTGGAGATAGCCCAAACTGCCGCGCTACTACCTCCTATGTAGCTCTCTTGCGGATAGCCGTCTCAATCGAGGCGGCTTTTCTGTTGAGAGCATGGGGGGATACGGGGCATCGCTTGCGCGGTGTCCTTTTTGATTGCAGAGGAGGCAGACTGTGACGAATGGGATAACACTTCTCCATGGGGGGTGTTTCGAGCGGATGAAGGAGATCGAGGACGGGAGTGTCGATATGATTCTCACTGATCCGCCGTATGGGATTACACAATGCAAATGGGATAAGGCGTAGCCGTTTGCGCCGATGTGGGAGGAGTATCGGCGCGTCATCAAGCCGAACGGATGTATTGCCATATTTGCGGGCGAGCCATTTTCGTCAGCGCTCATTCAGTCGAATCTCAAGATGTATCGCTATGAACTCATCTGGCAGAAAAATGCGGCATCGGATTTTCTCAATGCAAAGCGAAAGCCGATGCGGATTCATGACAAAATACAGATTTTCTATCAGGAGTCTCCTGTTTATCATCCGCAGAAAACTAAAGGAAAACCATATAATCGAGGGTGGAAAACAACTCGAACAGAGTGCTATGGAAAGGTTTATCTGCATGAAACGAAAAGTGAAAACGGTGACCGTTTCCCGACTACGATTTTGAACTTTAAACGGGAGTATGGAGATCATCCAACACAAAAGCCCGTGCCTTTGCTTACGTGGTTGATTCGTACCTACACCGACGCGGGCGATGTCGTTCTGGATTCCTTTATGGGCAGCGGCTCGATAGGTGTTGCCTGTGTGCAGGAGGGGCGGCGGTTTATCGGGATTGAGCGTGAGGATACGTATTTTGAGGTGGCAAAGCGGAGGCTCGAAGAGGCGCGGAAGGACTTGTTTATACGAGAATGCTCAGTACGTAATAAGATAATAATTGACACGTAACTTGTTACGTGATACTATATAAAATATAGGAGGGAGGATATGAAAAGCTATTCGTCGCGAGATGTACTGAAAATGCTTCTGGCGGACGGTTGGGTGGAGGTGAACTGTACGGGCGATCATCACCAGTTCAAGCATCCGATTAAAAAGGGCAAGGTTACACTCAGGCATCCGGTCAAAGACCTTGGGGTTCGTGATTTGAAGAGCATTGAAAAACAATCGGGGCTTACATTCTAAGTCCTTTCCCTGTTTGGGGATATGATGAGAGGGAGGGGCGTATGCTACCGAATTATTATCGCTATACGGCGATTTTCACGTATGAAGAGGACGGGGTTCACGTTGTATTCCCCGACTTGCCGGGCTGTGTCACGTTTGGCAAGGAAGAGGAAGAGGCTGTGCAGATGGCACGGGAGGGACTTGCCCTCCATCTTTACGGGATGGAGCAGGACGGAGATGAGATTCCGCAGCCTTCGTCTTTGCGGACACTTGCAAAAGAGGAGAACTTGCAGAGCAATGAGGTCTTTATGCTCGTGGAAGCCTTTATGCCCGCATTTCGCGAGAAGCAGAGTAAGCGATTCGTCAAGAAAACCCTGTCTATCCCGTACTGGATGAATGCGGAGGCGGAGCGGATCGGAGTGAATTTTTCACAGACACTGCAAAACGCACTTGCAGAGAAAATTGCACTGGCAAAGTAAAAAAGCATAACAAGGCAGTTGTTCGGTCATTCCGAATGGCTGCCTTTTGTGTTGGAAAAATGTGAGGAGGTGGCAGATTGCGGCAGTTGATGGAAAATTTTTGCTTGGAGATTGTGCAAAGTGGAAATGGCACGGAAGCCTACAAGAAAGCGGGTTACAAGGTTAAGTCGGATAATGCAGCTGCTGTTGGTGCTGCCAAATTGCTAAGAAAGGCTAAGGTGCAGAAACGTATCGCAGAACTTCGCAGCGAAATGGATTCGCACAAGATCATGGACGCGGCCGAACGTCGCGAATTACTCACGCAATTTGCCCGTGATGGGGAGACTGCAAAAACGGATCGACTTAGGGCAATGGATCTCCTCAACAAGATGGACGGAGTTTATATCAACAAGACGCAGGTGAGCGGCGCAGACGGTGCGCCGCTTGTGTTCCGATGGGAGGGAGGCGCATGAGTGAGGTTGTGATACCGTACACACCGCGCCCAATCTGGAAAGATACGATTCATCCGGCACTATCCTCCAACCGCTTTGCTGTGCTCGTCTGTCACAGGCGATTTGGTAAAACAGTTGGCACGGTGAACGAGATGATTAAAAAGGCAATTCTTAACGAGAGGAAGGCACCTGTCTACGCCTACGTTGCACCGTACCGCAATCAGGCCAAGCGTGTCGCATGGGAATACCTGAAGTACTACACAAATCCAATTCCAGGGCGTACGGTGAATGAATCGGAGCTTTATATCGAGCTGCCGTCACGATGCCGCGGCTCGCCAGGAGCACGGCTCTATATTATCGGAGCAGATCATCCCGATGCATTGCGCGGGATCTACCTCGACGGCGTTATCCTCGATGAGTATGCGGATATAAAGTCGGAGCTCTGGGGTGGTATTATTCGTCCTGCACTTTCTGACCGTGAGGGATGGGCGGTATTCATCGGAACGCCGAAGGGGCAGAATCAGTTTTATGAGGTGTACCGGCATGCGGAGAAATCGACAGGCTGGTACTCTTGCATTTATAGGGCAGATGAGACGGGGGTGTTGCCAGAAGATGAACTTAAAGATATGAAAGCACAGATGACCGATATGGAGATTCGGCAGGAACTTTTCTGTGATTTTACCGCCTCTGCCTCTGATGTGGTAATCCCGATTGACCTTGTTACGGAGGCGGTAGGGCGTACAATGGACGCAGAGAATGTGCAAGGGCAGCCTGTGATCCTTGGTGTTGACGTGGCGCGGTTCGGCGATGACCGTACCGTGATCTGTGTACGACAGGGGCTTCTCTTGCGTGAGATGCGGACATTCACAGGGCTTTCCACGATGGACACGGTAAGCGCGGTTGTTTCCTGTTATACGGAGTTTTCGCCTGCGGCGGTGTTTATCGACGCAGGGGCGATGGGTGCGGGCGTGATTGATCGATTGCGTCAGCTGGGCTATCAGCCGACGGAGATCAATTTCGGCGCGGCTGCGATGGATACGGAGCGTTACGCCAATATCCGTGCGGAGATGTATTTTAAGTGCCGCGACTGGTTGCAATCGGGCGGTGCTCTGCCGCAGAATACCGATCTCAAAACGGAACTTGCATTGATGGAATACAAGTTCAGCGCGGGCGGGCGCATTCTTCTTGAGCCGAAGGGTAAGGTCAAGGAGCGCATGGGGAAAAGCCCTGATCTTGCAGATGCACTTGTGCTCACATTCGCGATGCCGGTGTATGTGCCGCATGGCAAATACTATGAAGCACGCCGCCGTGGAAAAATCCGCAGGGTGGGCAGTATGTGAAAGGAGGTGAGACGATGCAGGGAAATGCGGCAGCGTATGACGCTGCACAAAATGCTGCGCCGGAGGAGATCAGCCTTGAAACGCTCTCTGAGGAGGCAATCAAAAAGGTTATGACGGCGTTTTCGGCAGGGCGTGATGTTGCAGATCAATACTATGGGGCGACAGTAGAGCCTGCCCTCATCAAGCGCTATGACGTGTATCGGGCGGACGTAGATCACTACAAAGGGAAGTTTCCCCGTCTCTCGGAGCTTAGCAGTTGGGTGTCGCGTGACGTCAAGACGACGATTGACTGGATTATGCCGTCGCTCATGGAGGTGTTCACGGGTTCGGATGACCCCGTGGATATTACAGGGGTAAATGTCAACGACGACGATAACGCGCGGAAGATTCAGCAGCTTATCAGCTACTTTGTGACCCGCAAGAACTCGTTCTTCACGTTCATGTATAACTTTCTGCGCGACGGACTCACGATCAATATGGGTTGTGCTAAAGTCTATTGGCAGCGTGAGGAGGAGCGTCAGCCAATGGAGGTACTTGCCGACGCACAGATGATGCAGACACTTCTTGCGGGAGAAGCGTCAGGGCAAATTGAAATAAAAGAGGCTGTACCTGTAACCCCGCTTGGCGATCTCCTGCGGGTGACGTTTGATCTCGTAAATGTCAAAGTTAACCAACCGGTCATTGAGAACATGAGCCCTTCGGAGCTGCGTTTTACACCGGAGGCACGTGATCTTCATCAATCCAAGTTCGTCGCACAACGGAAAGTCGTGCGTGGTGACCATCTCAAGCGCATGGAAGCGCAGGGCGTTTATCAGAACGTTGATGATGCGATGGAGAAGGCGGGCGAAGGCGTGCGGCAGACGTCGCTCCTTGACCGAAAACACAACGAGCGCATAGCTGAGATGCACGGACGCCTCTCCGATGGAGACAATGCTTCAAAGGAGTTTGAGCTCTATGAAGCCTATCTCAAGGTGGACTATAACAACGACGGAATCTATGAAAATGTGATTGTCCATGTAGTCGGCGACACGCCGCTCAAGATTCAGGACAATGTGTTCGAGATGCCGCCGTTTTTTATATTCTCACCAGAGCATGACTGCTATGCCATTTTCGGTGAAGATTCCATTACAGATACGCTTGAGCAGCTGCAAGATCTAAAGACCGCGCTCATTCGGCAGATGATTATTGCTGTTGCAAAGAACAACGTTCCGCAGAAGTTTGTTGATGAGAACAACGTCGATATGGATGCCCTGCTTGAGGGAGATGAAATTGTCCCTGTTAAAAATAGCGTTCCTGCGAGTCAGGCGGTATTCCAGCCACCGCCGATTCAGATTGACGGTTCTGCGATGACGCTTGTGCAGTACGCACAGAACGAGATCGAGAGCCAGTCCGGCAGTACGCGCTATAATCAAGGACTGGATTCTTCAAGTCTGAACCGTACGGCGACAGGGATTTCAGCGATTATGGGGGCAAGTGACAAGAAAATCAAGCTGATCGCGCGTCTTGCTGCGGAGACGGCATGGATTCCCATTGTCAAATTTCTTATTCTGCTCTGCCAGAAATTTGTGGACGACGGGCAAATGATCCGCCTTGCAGATGAGAACATCGCTATCCGGCGCGAGGAGATTAGCATTGACTATGACCTTATTGTCAATGTCGGACGCGGGGCTTCTTCCAAGGAGATGCAGATGCAGTATCTCATGGTGCTCATCAATCAGCTCTACCCCAAGCTTGAGATGGTCGGAATCGTCAATCCAGAGTCGTGGTACAATGTCACGAAGGAACTTCTTGAGGTCATGGGGATTCGATCGACGGAAAAATTCCTGCTTGACCCGAATGGTGAAGTATTCCAACAGCAACAGGTACAGGCGCAGCAAATACAGCAGGCAGAACAGGCAAAGCAAGATGCACTGATACAGGCGGAACTTGACCTAAAACAGCAGGACGCAAAAGCAAAGACGCTGGCACGGCTCTCGGCTCAGTTTAAGGATTTGCCAATGGATGCACAAATTTCAGCCTTACATCAGCTTGGTCTTTCCACGAGCCCTGATGCGATGGCAGAAAAGATCGCAAGAGACGAGCGGCTTGTCGAAGATCGTAACAAAGCCACTGTGATGTGGAATAAAAGGAGAATGAACGAATGGAATCGGCAGACAAGATGAAGATGCAGGAACGGGTTGCAAATGGAAGAGAGGCAGAAATTCTGCTCACAGAAAAATTCTCGGGCAAGTGGCTCACAGAGGTTGAGACGAGCGTCCTTTCTCGCTTGAATCGTGCTGCTCATACCGATGAACTGATAAAGATACAGGCGGACTATCGGGCAGCACTGCGATTCCGTGCGGATCTTTTGAGTGTCGAACACAAGGGACGTGAGGCTTTGAAGAAGCTCCACGAGGAGCAGGTAAAGGAATAAGGAGGATATCGAATGAATGATTGGGTTTTTGACTTACAGAGATTTACAGAGGGCGATGCGGCAGCGGGCGCGGCAGCAGATACGCCCCAAACTTCTGCGGGGCAGAGCGTGCAGGAAGGTTCTTCCGCGAGTGCGAGAACGCCGCCCGCCGTAGAGGTACATACCGAAGAGGGGGCTTCCGACACACCGCCCGCAGGGGGCTTTGCTATTCAGGTAGACCCTGTTACAGGGGCTCGTGCACTTGTTCAGCTCATGGAAGAGAAGAACGAGGGAACGCCCGAAGCGGATGAGGCTTCGCAGAAAACACAGGAGCCGCCCGCCACTCCTGCACCTTATACGGCGAACGAGCTTCTTGCAGCGATGACCACGGGGATGGTTGATGAGTCCCGTATTCCTGCGGAGCTGCGTGCGCAGTATGTGGCGATTCGTCAGCAACAGCAGATTGCAGCGCTCACGGCGCAGCAGCAGGTAATGCAGGCAATGCCGCAGCAGAAAGAGCAGCAGAAAGAACAGACGCAGCAGGAAGCAGATGTCTATCGGAGGATTCAAGAGGCTGCTGAAGCAAAAGCGATGCAGGATCTCGGCATCACACGGGAACAGCTTGAAGAAATGAGCTATTCCGATGATCCCGCAGAGCAGAAAAGAGCAGTGGACTATCGTGTTGCAGTGCAGATGAACATCAATGCGATCACGCGCGAGATCGACACATATCAGACAGAACTCATGCGGCAGCAGGCAGAGACACAGGCATTTTTTGCAGCGTTTACGCCAAAAATACAGCAAGTGCAGGCAGAAGAACCAAACTTTAATCAAATTGACCTCATGATGGAGACATACTATCAAGAGCTGCCATACAATGATGCGATACAGGTGGCAGAGGTTCTTCAGAGATTCAAAGAAGGGCGCTGCATGTGTGCTGATATTCCCGTTTTGGAGGATTATTACAGTAAAACCCGTGCTGCGTTTTATGCACGTAAGACAGGTCTTTCACAGGCGCCGCAGTCTGTGCCAAAAGCTGCGCCGCCTGTAGTCGAAGGTGCGGGGAAGGTTGCGCCCGGCACATCCGCAGATGTGGATTGGGAATCCATGCGTACGATGGATGCACGGCAGCGCAATGAATTCCTTCAAGCATATTTTCATTGATTTTATTAAGAGGTGATATTTTATGGCATTGGTAGCAAAGTCGGTGTCGCAGTCTACAACCTATGAGGCGGTCGGCACGAAAGATGATTTTAGCCGCATCGTAACGAACATTGACCCCGATATGACGTTTTTTCTGTCCAATTTTGGGACGGCACCGGAGGCAAGGAGCCTTAAGTTCAACTGGACAACGGAAGGGTTAAAGCCCCCGCAGGAGAACGCGCATCCGGAAATGACAGAATATCAGACGGGGAAGGTTGGTTCTCTTGCGCAGTGGGATAACCGCTGCCAGCACTTCATCAGTTCGGGCAGGGTAACGGATGCACAGCGCAAGCACGCAAAAGAGTATTCCCCTGAGGATGAGTTTGCGCGACAGAAGGTGAACGCGTTTAAGCAGCATGCGCGTGACATTGAGTATGCGCTTGTGTTCAACCGTGCGCCCCGTGATGAATCGCCGAGCAACCCTGCACTCACAGGCGGCGTCCGTTACTTCCTTGCGGAGGAGGTGGAGGATGTGACCTTTACGGGAAATGTCTGCGCGGCGACGGCGGATCACAAGCTTGATACGGGTGATTTCGTCTATTTCAAGGCAAAGCCGGGCACCGGCAACAAGCTTCCAACGGAGATTGTTGCAAATCTTCCGTATTATATCCGTAAGGATAGCGACCCGAAGAAATTCACGCTGTTCAATAGCATGGATGACGCGATCAAGAATCAGAATCAGGTTACACTTTCTACGGCAGGGCAGGGCGTCCAGATGGTGAAGAACAACGTCTTTAGCGCGGGGGACACACTCTTCACCGAAGATCATATCAATGACTGTATGGAGATGTGCAGCAAGCGCGGCGGCAATCCGACACTTGCAGTTATGTCGGGGCGCCTCAAGCGTCGGTTCTCTGCAATCGTCACGGGCGGTGCGACGAAGCAGCGCAGCGCAAAGGACAAGACAGCAATCAATATCACGGATGTGTACGAATCTGACTTTGGTGTGATTCGTGCCGAGGTACACCGCATGTACCCCGATACGGTGGTTGATGTCATGGACATGAACTACTGGGACATCCGTTGGTTCGATCGTACCCATGAGGTTTCTGGCCTTGCAAAGAAGGGCTCCTATGAGGAGTTTGTCATCGAATCATGGCTTGGACTTCAGGGTACACAGCCCAAGGCTTCAGGATCCATCTACAACATCAAACGCGCCTAAGAGCATATGGGAAAGGGCTTGCCAATGACGGTGAGCCCTATTGTATTGGGGGGGAATTTGATGATTTTAAGGCAAAAAATCTATGAGGAGGATGGGAGAACGATCCTGCGCAGCACATTTGACTGCACGGAAGCAATCGATATGGCAAAGCAGGTATCGGATGAGGGTGGGCGCGGGAAAAACATCATCCCATTGGGGTTTATTCCGCCTGAGATGTGGCAGTGTGACCCGTGGCTGATTGAGGCAAAGAAGGCACAACAGGGGGGCGACAAGGCAGCGTTTATCCGTCTTGTGAAAAAGTTTTTTGAATTACACCCTGCGTTTGCGGTAAAGAGTGACCATGGGCAGAAGTACTGGAAAGGAGGTTTGATTCTTGATTGACGCGACACACCTAAAAGATACGGTGCGCTGGAAAGAGCGGGACACCGATGAAGTGCGCTTTTCAGATTATGAGATTTATTGCGCCATCAATGAGGTTCTGCGTTATCTGACCGTTCGTCTTTCCAATATGCAAAGTGATGTATTAGAGCGTGAGAAGATCTATAAAATCTCTGATTTTATAGATGGTGCGGTAAAGCTTCCGGATGATTTTACATCCATCAAGGGCATTTACCGCCTCTTGGATCGTTATCGTCTGCACGCTGTCGCAGGTGATCATGTAACACCGGATACGTTTCGCGTTTTCGCCGGACGTATTTATGCGGAGCCTGGGATTCGTCTCTGTTATTATGGCAAGATCCTTCCGGTCAAGAATGGGTCACAAATTGATTTGCCGGATGTGTTCTTTGATGTCATTGTTAAACTTTCGCGGATGGTTCTGAATCACACGGATGTGGATGCTATGACAGAAGCTATGCGGGTGGAAGTGGACAGCATTGTTCCGCGCCGCAAATACAACAATGCACGAGCGAAGATGCCGTTTTATGTGTGAGGTGCATCATGAAAACGCAGACTGCGATTTCGTCCATTAAGACAGCGGTACATGATATTTCAGATGAGTATAGTGTTCAGGAATGTCTTTCGTTCCTGAATACTGCCATTCATACGGTATCCGGGTTTTTAATCGCCGCACGCATGCCTTTTATGGTGCATGAAATTAAACTGCATGACGGTGAGAATGTTCCAATAGGTTATGTTGCCTCAGCAGGAATCTATCCGATTCGCATCACCGGACAGAAGGTGTCATTTCATGATAAAAGCCTGCCTGAGATACGTTTTCGCTACTTTAGATCTATGACACCGCTGCCGGATGCACAGGGGGATATGCCGTTTGCTTATGATGCGCTGAATGATTATGTGCTCAAAATTGCAATTCTTTATGCACTCAATCACAATGAGTATGACATTACACAGGACAAAGCTCTTGCCGATGAGCTGCGGCAGGTTCTTGTGGAGGCGGTGACAGCGCATGGCTGAACTTCAGAAAAAGGTACTGCACCCACCGACGCTTCCAACGGCCATTCAAGGAGATGGGCGATACCTTCTTACCTTGCTGCGTCAATTTCTTTCACTGCAAGCTGAACAAATCAATGCGGCCAATCGGTTTACAGCAGATGATGTAAAGTCTGATAAGGAAGGGAAAGTGCTCTCTCCACGCAACTTTCAGCTGACATTTACGCGGCTTGGTGGGCACCTTTCATGGGATCCTGTGCTGAGTGCAAAGGAGCTTTCTTGCTATGAAGTTCGTACAGATGCGAACGTGGGCAGCGAGACAGGCCTTTTAGAGCGTACGACTCGTACAGGGTCTTCCTGTCTGCCGGTTTCCTTTGTTGGACATATTTATCTCTTTGCCATTGATAAAGCGGGCAATGTGAGCCATCCGGCAGAAATTCACTATACAAAGGCACGTCCGACAAAACCCAAAGATATTGCAATGACCAAAACACAAGAAGGAACACTTATTACATTCCTTGAAATCCCGTTGGACTGCATTGGAGCATACGTTTATGTCAATGATGTACGTTATGAGACGGCAGATAATCTCTTTCTCTATACAGACGGCACTGTGATTGAAGTGCTGCGTGTTGCGTATTATGACCAATATGGACAGGGGGAGGCAGAAACAATCTACTGTGTCATCCCTGATGTAAAGGATTTTATTGTAGAGCGTAATGGTGCACAGCTGGATTTTTCATGGGCACCTCTTTCTATTTACAACGTTCGCTATGAAGTAAAAGTCGGTGTAACGGCTGAGTGGGATCGCGCACTTACCATATTTACGACAAAACTCAACAAGCATCGCACTGTATACCCCAATACAGGACAGTATTATATGCTCATCAAGGCGATTGATGAACATAACAACTATTCCCGCAATGCTGCCTATGTGTTCATGCATACCCCGAAAGACATTCATCAAAATGTTATTTTGCGTCTCGATCAAAAAGCAGCTGCTTATAGCGGGAAAAAGGTTCATTTATATTATGATGCGGTGCGGGAAGCGCTGCTCCTTGAAAAGGATATGTTCTATGGGGAATATATCATTGATGTGCGTCTGCCGCAGAAGTTTCGCGCCCGCAATTGGCTGGATGTAAAGGTGATCGGAGAGACCAACGATCACCATCTCTTTGATGATTTGGATTTTGCATGGGATAGTCTGCGTGCGCAAAACACCATGTGGAATGGCACTGTGGGAGATTTGCGTGGCGCTGCGGTGACGTGCGAGATTGCTCGATTGGCTGAAACACAAGGGCATGCACTCTATCGCATCCCTCTTGATGGCACTGCACAGGGGGATCATGGCATTACGCTAAAAGAGCATGTCAATGCCACAGAATTCCGCGATGCACGCTTTCACCGTGGACTTTTCCTCAAGGATTTTACAAAACTCTCTTATACGGCAGTGCTTCCGGAACGCTTTAGCCTTGCTTTTTGGTTAAAATTGATGATGCCCTTGTCAGAGACGGTACTGCTTGTTTTACGGGCGCATGATGGGATGTTTTTGCGCCTTTCCTATGATGCCGGCAGGCAGGAATTTCAAGTCAGCTGCAAAAACGGGGTGCTTTTGTGCGCAAAACTTGGCTTCTTCCCCCATGATACGCTTGCGTTTGCAATCTCTCAATCTGCATCTTCACTGCGGCTGTATGTATACAGTCTTCAGACCAATGAAGCGATTGTAGCAGAGAGGGAAATGGCGCCGCTTGGTGTGTTTTCTCATATATTTTTTTATCCGAAGTAAAGGGGATGCATTTTATGCGAATCAAAGGAAGTCACACAGGAACCCTCATATGCGCCGATGGGCGTGTAAAGATTCATCATAAAGATAATATTATTTTGCAGGTCGGGTTTGATTTTATTGCAGATGCGATCGGCAGAGTACAAAGTCGTCCGGAACCTATGGCCTATACGGCGATTGGGATAGGGACATCATCACCAACGCCGGAGCAAACAACACTTGATACGGAACTGTTTCGTAAAGCCGCTTCGTACCATCATGACCCGGGCACAAAGGAGTTCCTGCTTAAAACAACGTTTGAAGCAGGGGAAGGAACCGGCGCAATTACAGAGGCAGGGATTTGCAATGCTGTTTCAGGGGGCATCTTCCTCGATCGGGTTTGTTTCGCCGATGATGTCATCAATAAAGGTACGCATGATATTTTTGAGAGTGTTTTTCGGTTTGTGCTCTCGGGGGCGGTAGATGGATAATGGGAACATTGGAGCGCAGGGTATTCTCCGAGCAGTTTAGCCCGCAGGAGCAGACACAAAAAACAACAGAAACACATCGAGTCTATGACACACACCTGATTTTGCAGGATGTGCAAATGCAAAAGCTCCGCCGTATATTTACGGAAAAGGTTTCTTTTTATGGCGCGTTGCTTCGTGTAAGCCACGGGGTACTTTCGGATATTGTCATAGGGGCTGAAATGTCGATGGAGGAATTTCGCCGCTTTTGCAATCAGCCCGTGGGATATGAACCTTTTGCACCTTTTTATGTGGGGGAGTATGAGTATCAAAGAGCCCTTGTTCGTATTTCTATGCGTGCGGGCAGTATTGGCGCACTTCCGCAAATCTATGATGTCGTCATGAATGTAGATATTGAAGATACAGTAGATCGCGGTACAGCAAATATTGCGGCAAAAGAAACCGCCGTCCCGTATCATAAACACTATTATACAAAACCGGAGGTCACTGTGACCTTGCAAGCAGGAAATACAGGAGATGGTATCATCACACCTGTACTCACAACGGTTGGAACAGAATCCTTCCGATGTGTTTTACGAAAGGAAGACGGCACACACGCAGCAGGTACCATCTCTTGGACAGCAATCGGCTATTAACAAGCAATGGGGGAGAGGATATGCAGAAATTCAGACAAATTCGCGGACAAGATCGCGTCAAAGATTCCCGTATGGTTATCAATGACAATTTTGAATCGGTGGCAAGTAACTTTTCCGGCACTAGTTTCCCAACAACAGGTCTTTTCGTCGGTATGATCTGCTATCGTACCGACGTAAAAACAAAGTATATTCTAAGAAGTCTTACACCACCTGTATGGGAAGAAGATCTCCCGAACCGACTGCGCACAGCACGTAAAATTTCTCTCCAAGGGAAGGTTGTTGGCAAAGAAACACTGTTTAATGGATCTTCTGATATTTCCATTGAGGTTCTAAAAGTGGTTGCAGATTCCTGCACAGGGAACAGCGCGACGGCAACGACAGCCAAAGAGGTGCAGGGGACGCTTGCAAAGGAAAATGTCAGTCGGCATGTATGGTTTTCTGGTGTAAAGAATGAGAATAACAGGGAGTATTCTACTACGTTTTCCTATAATCCTATGACAGATACACTGAATGTTGGAAAAATCATTGTAGGACAAGGGGTTTATGGAAACGTAAACGGAACAGCAACAAGTGCTGGGACAGCAACAAGTGCAATTCAACTATCCGTTGGGGAACGTGTGAATCCTCTTATTGGACGAGAGGAATCAGGTGTGGTTGCAGTCCATAGAGCCTATGGAGATAATCATCCGCATTATTACGGAAATATCATTACCATCGGAGGGGATGGTGGTGGTCAGCTTTTTCTTGGATGGTCTAATGTAACAAATGGCATTGCTCCAATTTACTATCGTTGTCGCCGTGATGTCGTCGATACATGGGGGGCGTGGCAAAAACTTATCTTTGCATCGGATCTGTCACAGGCGCTACAAGGGAAAGCAAACACAAGTCACGGCAATCACGTTCCTACAAAAGAGCCTGCAAACAATACAAGATTTTTGCGTAATGACAATACATGGCAGCCGGTCACTCCCGGCAATATTGGAGCCTATACGAGATCAGAGGTGGACGGAAAACTTGGAACAAAAGCACCGCTCAATTCACCTCCACTTGTGGGGACACCGACAGCACCGACAGCGCCACCTGGAACAAAAAATACGCAGATCGCAAATACTGCATTCGTTGCGCAGGCAATCACCTCTTTGATAAACGGAGCACCTGAAACACTTAACACATTGCAGGAACTATCCAAAGCCCTTGGGGACGATGCTAATTTTGCGACGAAAGTGACCGCTGCACTTGCCGGAAAGCTCGGTAAAGCGGAGACAGCAGTGAACGCCAATGGACTTGGCGGAAAATCACTGCAATGGATCCTGGATCAAATCAGTGCAGCAAAGACAGGAATTATTGCAAGCAGTCTGGCACAAAATGGATGGGTTAAATTTGCGGGTGGATTTATCTTACAATGGGGTGTTAGCAGCGCAAACGAAGCAGATGCTATTGTGTTCCCCATTTCATTCAATCAGTTATTTTCCGTTACCATGGCAAAACATACTACTGCGGGTACTCAACTTGCACAGTCCCGTCATTTTGGCGTAAACGCCTATAGCAACAAAGGGGTAACCTTTACAAATGAAGCACAATATTCCCCTAGAACATTCTGGATTGCAGTCGGGATATAAGGAGGTGAATCCATTGGATATGGAATATCTTGCGAAATTTGATGCGCAAGGGAATCGACTCGCAACAGTCTGTACCTTTGTGCACTATACCACCGACGAAGAGCGCCGGTCATACATCAACGATGGTTATATCCCCATCAGTGAAGAAGACTATCAGCACTACATTGGCAACCGTGGTGCGGGCGAGAATGGCACAGGCTACATACGGGACAAAGAGACAGGAAAACCCGTCTCAGCACCGCCCGCGCCTGCCGTGAAGGAAGAGCCGCAAGAGCCGCCTGTCGACGAGGAGCGTCTTGCTGCGTTCGAGGCAATGGCGGCACAGGAAGCCCGTCTCGATGAGCTTGAGGCGGCGATAAAAAACTTGAAAGGAGGTGAATAACATGAAAAAGCACGCCTACATGATCCCTATCTATGCGTATCTTGTGCGCATGGGAAAGTATGCTATCAGCGAAGATGAAAAGACAGATGAGGGGCAAAAAGTAGTCCCTGAAATCTACCGGGAAGATGTCGCCCTGCATATTGCAGAGAAAGAAGCCGAAAGCGGACACTTCTAACAAGGAGAGGAGAGAGGATCGCATCATGCAGTATCAATTGAAAGAGGAATGGGTGAACATTACGGAAACGGAAGGCACACTTTATGCGCCGGAGCGGGAAGTTGAGATTTCGACAGAGAAGGTGAAAGGCTCGGGATTTATACTTCCTGCGCTGAAACCATATCCTTTCAAGGGCACAATCTTCGCGCGGGCGGCAAATGGGCACGCAGACCTTAATGTTGTGAACATAACACTTCCGTCGTAAAGGTGGTGATGGTATGCGGCGCACGATGAAGCACGCAGCGACACAAGTGGTATTCAATGATTTTTCCGGCGGACTTAATGTGATGAGTGAGGGGGATTTGATTGCCCCAAACGAGATACAAACATGTCAAAACTTCTGGTTCCTGGGGCATCAGCGTTCTCTTACTGCACGGGGCGGTCTGTCCAAGCCTCTTGTCAAATTCCAAGGCAGTATTTTAGGCACCTTTTATGATATTGACAGCAATACATTTCTTGTGTTTTTAACAAGCGGCAGTATTTTTCGCGTGGCATCCCTCACACAGCCGCCGGAACCCATTGGAACCCTCACGGGACGCTTGCGCCCCGTCTGCACGAAATTTCAGAATCGCATTTGGATCGCCTCAGGCGGCAAGCTGCAATTTTATAATTTTACTGCACAGGTACAGACCGCATCGAACGCTCCCGTTTGTGACATTGTATTTCAGCGCGCAGCGCGTTTATGTGCCGCAATGACGGGAACTGACCGCATTTTGCTTTCGGCAGTGGGAGACGGAACGCGTTGGAAGACAGATGATAATGACGCATCTACGGGTGCGTGGATTGATATTGGCTATGGTGACAGCGGAGATATGATTGCTGTTGTGCCGCTGGCAAACGATTTGCTGATCTTCAAAAACAACGGTATGGTTTATCAGCTCACGGGGGACAGGGATGTTTCTATATGGGCGGTTTATCGCGTGGCGACAGAAACAGATGCACTCGGAAGGAGCTGTGCGCAGGCTGTTGGGAACGATGTGGTTTTCATCAGTCGGCAGGGGATGAAGACCATGGCGGCGACAATGGACTACGGGAATATTGCACAAGGGGATATTGGTGAGAAGTGGAACATCCTTTTAACGAGCAGGCTTTATGATCCTGCTCTTTTTCATCTGCGGCGCAGAAAATTGCTCCTCATTCGTCCCACAGCAAAACGCGATGTTCTCATTGCCTATAATTATGCCGTCGGCGCAGCAACGATGCTGCGCTTTTCTGTTCCGGTGACGTGTATGGAAGAAACGATAGACGGAGTGGTTCTTGCATCCGGCAATGCCATTTATGAACTTAGCGAGCGCTATCTAAAGGATGGGGATACACCGATTGTATTTCGGTTAAAACTAAAAGATCTTGTCAGCAATGAAAAGATTTTAGTGCGCAGTGTCGATGCTGATATGGCAGCAATGCAAGCGGGGGAGGTATCTGTTGAAATTGACACAATGAAGCTTACGATGCCGTCCAATTGCCGCCGCAAGGTTTGTTGTAATCACTCTACTGCAAAGGTGCAGACCGTTCTTCATTCATCTTTTCCGTTCCAAGTCAAACATCTCATTTTGGAGGTAGCAGATTTATGACACTGCCGGAATGGATTGCCTATTATAACCAAAAGAATCCGCAGGATCCATTTATGCGCAATGAGATGTTTGATTTGTTTTTTGGTCGCCGAATAGGCATGATAAAACCCCCAGTTCAACTAGGGGTAGAGAAAAAATTCTTATAGAAAAGGGATGCGCCTCCTATGCTAAACTAGAAGTGGCCTGACAACCACAAATGAAGAATAGCATAGGAGGCGCTTGTCAATGAATGACGTAAAAAGTTTATCACACAGTAAATGGAGATGTAAATATCATATTGTGTTCGCCCCAAAATATCGACGGCAAGTAATCTACAACCAAATTAAGGTCGACATTGGAAAGATCCTACGAGATCTGTGTGAACGCAAAGGTGTAGAAATCTTGGAGGCAGAGTGTTGCCCAGACCATATCCATATGCTGGTAACCATACCGCCGCATATGAGTGTCTCTGGGTTTATGGGCTACTTGAAGAGTAAAAGCAGCTTGATGGTGTTTGACCGACACGCGAATCTGAAGTACAAATACGGGAATCGACATTTTTGGTGTCGCGGATATTATGTCGATACCGTTGGGAAATATGAAAATGCAATCAAGAATTATATCAAGAATCAGTTACAGGAGGATATTATGGCAGATCAACTAAGCCTAAAGGAGTTTGTTGACCCGTTTACGGGTAGCAGGAGTGAAAAAGGCAAATAAAAATGCCCCCGAGTAGGGGGCTGCCCGTGATAATAGTGTGGTTGTCAGAACCCATTCGATGCACCTTTTAAGGTGCTGCCACAAGCATTTGGCCCTTATAGGGCCTGTTCAAACCACCAGTTCAACTGGTGGTTTTGATTGTCTACAATTTGCCTACAAAAACCATTATTCACCGTCATAAACTGCTATAATCGAATAAAACAAAAGAACGGGTAATATTTCAGATTATCCTTGCGGCTGTAAGGATAAGTGAAACTTTCTATAAAGCGTCATAATTGGTACTTGCCAAAAGTCAAAAAATCAAATATAATATAGAAGATTTCAAGAGAGATATTTCTACGAGAAGGTGATCGAATGAGCAATATTGCTGATATGATAGAATCGTATATTCTTCGACAGCTTGCCTCCAGGCAGGATGGACAGGTGGAATTACGCCGCACGGATATTGCGGACGAGATCTCCTGTGCGCCATCACAGATTAGTTATGTTCTGTCTACGCGGTTTACGCAAGATAAGGGCTTTGTCGTTGAGTCACGGCGCGGGCTTGGTGGATTTATTCGCATTGTACAGGTTCCGCTCAAGGATCTTGTCTATCAGGATATGCTTGCCCAGATTGATGAGTCCACGGATATGGAGACAATGCAGTCTATGATTCGCTATCTTGCACAGCATGGGATGATAAAGACACGGGAGGCAGCTCTTATGCTGCAAGTGGTGACGGGACTGTTTCACTCTAAAACATTGGCAGTGCAGGAACGCATTAAGATGTTGAAGACGATGCTTCTCACGTTGGAGAATTTTGCCTAATTTTTATAGAAAGAACCAATACGTTCGGGAGAATATGAAAGGGTACCTTAGATGATTTGTGAAGAATGCGGCCGCAACGAGGCGATTGTGCATATTGTGCAGATTGGTCCCGGGGGTCGAAGTGAAAAGAATATCTGCATGAGCTGTGCGGCGCGTTATGGTGAGTCTATTTTGCGTGCGCAGCAGCAGAATGTTTCAGCGAATGATTTCCTAAAAGGGGTGTTTGGGAGCAATCGACGGGAGGATGAGGATGCAGATGGAGCGCCGCATATCACATGCCCCAACTGTGGGATGAAGTTCCAGGATTTCCAGCAGTCAGGGCAGATTGGCTGCTCAGTCTGCTATGAAACGTTTCATCATCCGCTTGAGCCGTTGTTGCGCCGTATCCATGGTTCAAGCGTGCACTGTGGGAAGATTCCGCGCCGCTCCGGCAGTTCCATCATGCTGCGTCAGGAGGCAGAGCAGCTTCGTGTGCGCCTGAAGGAAGCTGTTGAGCGTGAGGAATATGAGAAGGCTGCCGAATACCGCGATCGGATCCGAGGGCTTGAACGCCAGTTGGAGGAGGGGTGAGATGACGCTCAACGAACTTCTTCAAAGCGGGCGTCTCTCGTGGTTTGGTGTTGCTGCACAGGACAGCGATGTCGTGCTTGCCAGCCGTGTACGTCTTGCACGCAATCTCGTGCAGCTCCCCTTTCCCAATCGTGCGGATCTTGGGCAGCTCGCAGAGATTCAAAATAAGGTGGATGATGCGCTTGCTGCGCTCGGAGATAAACTTCCGCAGGCCTTCGAGCGCCTTCAGCTCGATCAGCTGACCACGCTACAGCGCGAGGTGCTGATCGAAAAACGCCTTATCAGTGAAAAATTTGCTGAGGGACTGCCATATCGTACTGCGTATATCAGTGCAGATACACGAATGAGCCTCCTCATCAACGAGGACGATCATCTGCGCATTCAAGTGATGACACCAGGGCTTTCGCTTACGCAGGCATTTGAAATGGCTTCGCAGGTGGATGATTCCATCGAAGCATATCTTGATCTTGCCTTTGATGAAACGATGGGGTATTTGACGGCGTATCCGACCAATTTGGGAACGGGTCTGCGTGCGTCTGTCATTTTGCATTTGCCTGGACTAGTATATACGCGCAATATTGACAACATCGTCAACACATCTCCACAGCTTGGACTTGCTGTGCATCCACTTGAGGGAGATGAGCAGGGCGGTGGGGCGCATCTTTATAAGATGTCGAATCAGTTGACACTAGGCTACTCTGAGTCGGAGATCATTGAAAATCTGCGTGCGGCCGTCGGGGAGATCGCAGTACATGAACGGCGCGCAAGACAGGCGCTTTCTTATTTTGGAAAGGACAGCGTAGAGGATGGGGTATGGCGTGCTTATGGGATTCTTTCTTATGCGCGTTCACTGACAGAGAAGGAGGTCTTTGATCTCGCTTCGCGCGTGCGTTTTGGCATCGACCGCGGGATTATCAAGGGGGTCAGCCCGGACTGCTATGCAGAGATTTTGGTCGCAATGCGTGACAGCTATCTTAAAAATCTTGCGGAGAATGAAAATCTGTCTAAAAGTGAAATCAGCAATATGCGTGCAGCACGCATACGTGACATATTGAGGGCGTCCCGTGCGGGGGAACAGGAGGGAACATCTTGAACTATCGTCAGTTTTTTACACAAAAGGCCATCAAGGCCGTGGAGTTTGCACAGTATATTGCACAGCGCCGCGGCAAGGGATATATTGGTACGGGACAGCTTTTGCTTGGGCTCTTGCATGTGCGTGATACTATCGCATCTGAGGTGCTTAGCAAATTCAGCGTGGACTATGACAGTGTGGAGCGTGTGATTCGGAGCGCCGATGGATTTCAAGATGTCCTCCGTCATGAGGAGCCGTACTATACGCGGCGTGCACAGCGCGTCATGCAGGGAGCTATTGATGCCGCGCGGGAGGAACGTTCCTTTGTCACGACAGAGCATATTCTGCTCAGTCTCCTCACTGAGGCAGAGGGAACAGCCGTGCACACCATGGAGGAGCTGGACGTTGACATTGAAGATTTGCAGAGAGCAGTATTTGCCCGCATGGAGGCAGCAGAAGAAGAACAAAAGGGGAAATCTGCACGCAAACCAAGCAAGAAAGAGAAGAAAGGACTTCCTCCTGCACTCAAAAAGTTTGGACGCGATTTGATAGGTCTTGCCCGTGACGGGGGCATTGATCCTGTGATTGGGCGTGAGGGAGAGATTGACCGCGTGATCCAAATTCTCGCGCGCCGTACGAAGAATAATCCCATCCTGCTTGGAGAGGCAGGCGTCGGCAAGACTGCTGTTGCAGAAGGACTTGCACAGCGTATTGCAGATGGAGAGGTTCCTTACTTGCTTGAGGATAAGCTGGTCGTCTCTTTGTCGATGACAGCGCTTGTTGCCGGTACAAAGTATCGCGGTGAGTTTGAGGAACGGCTGAAAGCTGTTGTAGATGAAGTGATTAAGGCGAAGAATATCATCCTCTTTATTGATGAGATACACACGCTGATCCGCGCCGGCGGTGCCGAAGGCTCACTCGATGCGGCGAATATTCTAAAACCTGCTCTGGCACGTGGGGAGATGCAGGTCATCGGTGCAACGACGCTGAACGAGTATAAAAAGCATTTCGCAAAAGATGGTGCGCTGGCACGCCGGTTCCAAGTCGTTATGGTTGAAGAACCGAGTGAGGAGAATGCAGAGAAGATCCTCTTTGGACTGCGCGATAAGTACGAAGACTTCCACCATGCCAGCATCGAGGATGCGGCCATTGTCGCAGCAGTACGGCTTTCCAAGCGGTATATCATGGACCGTTATTTGCCAGATAAGGCAATTGATCTAATGGATGAGGCGGCCTCCCGCGCCCGCATGAAACAGATTGGTACGAGTGATCATCTCTCGAGCCTGCGCGGCGAAATTGCGGCACTCGTCAAAGAGAAGGATACTGCCATCAGCGGACAGAACTATGAAGAAGCCGCACGTCTGCGCGACCGTGAACAGGAGTTGCGTGCACAACTGCACGCTTCGCGCAGAGGAGAAGAGCGGAATCCCACAGTTCTCGTGACAGAGGATGACATTGCGGGCGTTGTCGCCCAGTGGACTGGAATTCCCGTACAGCGGATTGCAGCAAAAGAATCCGAGCGCTTGTTGGCACTCGAGACGTACATTGCACGCCGTGTCATTGGACAGGACGAGGCTGTTCGTGCAGTTGCAAAAGCCGTTCGCCGTGCGCGTGCGGGCGTCAAGGATCCGCGCCGTCCCATTGGCTCTTTCCTCTTTCTCGGCTCTACGGGGGTTGGTAAGACAGAGCTTGCCCGCGCATTGGCAGAGAGCGTCTTTGGGACAGAGGAGGCCATCATTCGCTTTGACATGTCTGAGTATATGGAAAAACATACAACGGCGCGCCTCGTTGGAGCGCCTCCAGGGTATGTCGGCTACGAAGAGGGCGGGCAGCTCACCGATGCCATCCGTAAAAAGCCTTTTTCCATTATTTTGTTCGATGAGGTGGAAAAGGCACATCCTGATGTATTCCATATGCTGCTGCAAGTACTCGAAGACGGCAGGCTCACGGATGGTCAGGGAACGGTCACGGATTTCCGCAATACCATCATCATCATGACATCGAATGCAGGCGCCAATCATCTGCGTTCGACAAAGGGGCTCATTGGTTTTGCAGTGGGACAGAGTGCAGCAGAAACGGAATCTGAGCGCGCTAAAAAACGCGTGATGGAAGAGGTCAAGAAACTCTTTAAGCCGGAGTTCCTCAATCGTGTGGATGATATGATTGTCTTTAATGCGCTGGGTGAGCCGGAGCTGACGAAGATTGTGGACATCCTTTTGCGCGATGTAAAAGAGCGTCTGGCTGAACAGAAGATCGGGCTCGCAATCAGCCCCTCGGCAAAACGGGTGCTCATCGCCAAGGGAACCGATGCAAAATTTGGTGCACGACCGCTGCGCCGAGCCATTCAAAAGAACATCGAGGATGCCCTTGCGGAACGCCTTCTTGCGCGTGAGTTTATAGCAGGAGATACCATCTCTGTGCGCAAATCCGGAGACGGTCTGGACTTTGTGAAGAAAGATCGACGTCCAACGAAGCGCACTAAAAATGGAGCGGCGGCGGTACTCCATGAGGCCTAAAGGGACAATGCGCGGGAATGTTCTTGCGCCGCGGACGCTGCGCGGCAGTACATGGAATTTTTTCCTCAATCTGGGGTGGTCATTGTACTGGCTCATACGGTCGGCACGGCGCACATGGCAGCGCAGAGAGATGTAGGATAAGGAAGGGGACTGTAATACAGTCCCCTTTGGTTTGTAATGGGAGTATTATGGCGAAGAAGAAAAAGATCGTCTATGTCTGTCAATCCTGCGGATATGGCACGCCGAAGTGGATCGGGAAATGTCCCGGCTGTGGTGCATGGAATACCATGGTGGAGGAGATTGCAGCGCCGCCCACAGAGGAACGCAGAGGGATGACCGGCGGCATGGAAGCAGAACCGCCGCGGCCCATCGCTGCGATTGCAACAGAGGATTTGCCGCGGTTTTCAACAGGATCTGAAGAACTGGACCGCGTTCTAGGCGGCGGCGTCATCCCAGGGTCGATGGTACTCATCGTTGGGGATCCGGGGGTTGGGAAATCGAGCCTTACCCTACGTGTTTCAGCAGATATTGCCCGTGATGAAAGGCGCGTACTCTATGTGACAGGGGAGGAGAGTGCGCGTCAGATTCGCATGCGTGCAGATCGTCTCGGCGCGATTGCAGATGAGCTTCTCGTTGTCAGCGAAAATAATCTCGATGCAATCTGTGTACATGTCGAGAATGAGCAGCCAGTGCTCCTCATCATCGACTCGATTCAGACCATGTTCCGCCCCGATATTGAGAGCGCTCCCGGCAGTGTATCGCAGGTGCGTGAATGTGCCATAGAACTCATGCGCGCAGCAAAATCCAAAGGCATCGCCGTATTTGTCATTGGGCATGTCACAAAGGAGGGCAGCCTTGCAGGACCGCGTGTCTTAGAGCATATCGTCGATACGGTACTTTATTTTGAAGGAGAGCGCAATGCGGAGTACCGTGTGCTGCGTGCAGTTAAAAATCGCTTTGGCAGCACCAATGAACTGGGGCTCTTTGAGATGTGTGATGTTGGTCTTGTCGATGTGCCGGATGCATCCAAACTGTTTCTCTCTGACCACGCGCCCGAAAGTGGCTCCATCATCGTACCGACGGTAGAGGGGACGCGTCCGCTGCTTGTTGAGGTGCAGGCACTCGTAGCGCCAACCCCCTATCAGCCACCGCGAAGGACGGCGGACTCCGTGGATATAAAGCGCATACAGCTCTTGCTTGCCGTTCTCGAAAAAAGAGTGAAACTGCCTCTTGGCGCTGCAGACGTCTATGTGAAAGTGGCCGGCGGCATACGTCTGGATGAACCAGCTGCCGATCTTGCACTTTCCGTTGCGATGGCATCGAGTTTTGCAAACCGTCTGCCGCGGCGTCATATGGTTGTGTGCGGCGAGGTGGGGTTATCGGGTGAGGTGCGGGCGGTTTCTCAGGCAGAGCTGCGCGTCGCCGAGGCACGGCGGCTCGGATTTCAGGCAGCGCTTCTGCCAATGAAAAACCATCAGCAGCTCAAGGGGAAATTTACGGATATGGAACTTCTTGGCGTGGAGACCATTGGCGATGCACTTCGCTGTGCAATGCCAAAAAATATTTAAGAAATGGTGCGTTCTTTTCGATAAAGAAATAGAAGAGGTGATGTGTAGATGAATGCAACCAGTCTCATGGCTGTATCCACAGCGGATGGCTCCCGCGCAGGGACAGGCACGGCGCCTGTACGCGCAGCCTCTGTGGGAAGCCGTACGCAGACGGCCTCAGGGAAGAATTCGTTCGGCGATACATTTGGTGCACTACAAAAAGAAGTGCTGACAGATGTAGTCAATGCAGCGGGCAATAAGACATCGCAGGACACACAGGATGTGACGGCGGAAACGCCAGGTGCAGCGGGGGAGCAGATGCCGCTGCAAAGTGGAAACGAAAACCAGGATGAAGGAACAGATCTCGCACAGGCGATTGCTGTGACCCCGCTGATTGTGGACATTGGTGCGGCAAATGCAGATGCAGATCTTGAAGCGCCATTGGCGGCGATTCTCGAGCGTTATGGACTGACGGCAGAGCAGCTTCAAGAAACTGATTTACAGCAGGTTCAGGCGCTCTTGCAGCAGATGTCACCAACGGAAACGGCACAGACGAAAAACTTTCTCCTCGCACTTGCCGGAGAGCCTTTGGTAGAGACTGCGGCCGCTGAGACTGCCGTTCAGGTTCCTCTTACCCAGCTTACAGAGGGACGGAAGGTATCTGAGCTCGTAGGGGAAAGTCTGATCGTTTCAGAAAATCCAGATGCGCCCAGTCCACTCGATGTTCTCGCACAGCGCACGATGCGCCATGAGATGATGGGACAGGGGGCAGGTGGGCAGCAGCAGGATGATGCTGCACAGACACAGCAGCTCTCCTTCCAGGCCGTGGAAGAGCTTGTTGGAGAGACTGTGCAGCAGGCGCCGCGCGCAGCAGAGTCTTCTGCATCCAGCGCACCGCAGCCCATCAGTGCTGCTCCCACGGGTTCGATGCCCATGCAGAATGTCGTTTCTGCAGAGCCGGTACAGGAGGCTCCGCCATCCCCCCAGGCCGACTATGAGATTCCGCGTCAAATCGTAGAGCAGGCACGACTTCTGCGTACGATGACGGATACGCAGATGGTCATTCGCCTCAAGCCGGAGCACCTTGGTGAACTCACGCTCCGCGTTGCTGTTGGTGCGGACGGTTCTGTGCAGGCCTCGTTCCACAGCGACAACGCCCATGTGCGCAACGTGATTGAGAACTCGCTCATGCAGCTTCGTCAGGAGCTGAACAATCAGGGGCTCAAAGTCGACCGCGTTGGTGTTTATACCGGTCTTGCAGACGGTCAGATGCCGCAGGGACAAGGGCAGGGCGCATGGCAGAATGCCGAGAGCGGCCGCGGCGAGACGCGTATTTATGCGCACGGCGATGCGGATGACTATGTGGAAAGTGCAGAGGAAGCTGTACCTCTTTCTGCCGCGAAGCAGACAGTGGATGCAGCAACGACCACGGATGGTGTGGACTACCGTGTGTAACGCGATATAAGGAGGAAATACCATGCCGAGTACAAACCCACTGAATACGATTAACGTTGGCGGCGTCACACAGAAGCTCGCCGATTATGAAGCAGCACAGAACCAGGCAAAGGCTAAGGATAAGAACAGTAATGTACTGGGGAAGGATGCATTCCTGCAGCTGCTCGTCACCCAAATGAAGTACCAAGATCCCCTCGATCCGCAGGATAACAGCGAGTATCTTTCACAGCTCGCACAGTTTTCTGCACTTGAGCAGATGACGAACGTATCGAAGGGACTCGGCGAAGTCTCGAAGATCGTTGAGAACATCAACTCCTCCGTGCTCATTGGACAGATTGGTTCGATGATTGGACAGCCGGTACAATGGATGACAGAGGAAAAGACAGCCGATGGTCAGACAGTTAAAAAGAGCTATGAGGGCAAGATCATCGGTGTCAGCATCACGGATGGACAGCCGAGCGTCATTGCCGATGTGAACGGTAAGACACATCAGGTTCAGATCTCTAAGATTGTGCGCATCGGGCGTGCATCGGCTGCTCCCTGAGTACCCGCGGCAACCTTATTGAAAACTTAGATGATACAGTAAAGGCACCACAGAGATGTTTACAAAATCTCTGTGGTGCCTTCGTATGTGTACGGATTCTACTATGGCATCTCTATCTGCTTTGCTCAGACAGCCAGGCAGAGTCACCATCCGTGTCGAATCTCTGTACAATAAACTGCTGAAAAGAGACTGCGGCAGATGGTAGCGGGCGTGAGGTATTCCACGCAATCCCAACCGCGCGTTTACAAAGCGGAAAAGAGACGGGGATATAGGAGAGGCCGGGGTGCTCCATACCAGCAAGTTTGGGCAGCAAACTTACACCAAGACCTGCTGCAACCAGAGCAGAGACGGTAGAAATATCATCCCCTTCAAATGTGATTTCCGGATGCACTCCCGCCAGGTCGAAGAACTGATCGACCAAAGCACGCAGACTGTAATTGCCTTTCAGCGTAATCATCAGCTCATTTTCCAGTTCGGACAGCTCCATGTTTCTGCGGTCTGCATAGGGATGCTCTTTGGGAACAGTGATAAATAGTTCCTCTGACCAAAGATACACCCATGTAATGCGTTCTGTAGGAGGCAGTGTAGAGCACAGACAGAGATCTGTCTCACCTTCCATGATCTGCCGTGCAAGTGTTGCTGAGTCCTGTTGGTTGAGCTGAATACGAATGTCTGGGTAGTGCGCTAGGAAATCTCTCAGGATGATCGGCAGCGCATAACTGCCCAGTGACTGTATAAACGAGAGCCTAATTTCCTGTCGTTCTCTGGTGCGTGTGAGCCGTGCCTCTTCCTGTGCGCAGTCCACTTCTTTTAGAATGCGATCCGCATGCCGCAGCAAGCGTGCACCTTCTGGGGTGAGTTCGATTTCTCCATCACGGCGTTTGAATAACTTTACGCCAAGCTCACGCTCCAGTTTTCCCATGGAACGGCTCAGTGCGGGTTGTGAGACGGAGACAATGCGCGCGGCACGAGTAAAGTGGCGGATGTTTGCCATTACTTGGAAATATTTCAGCTGTGCGATCTCCATAACATCACACCTCCCTTATCTTTTCTATTATAACGTTCACCTTCTATTCAGACAATATTAGGTGGCCTATTTTTAATAGGATTTTCTCATATAGGTAATTACTTTTATGTATAATGCTGGCAGTTAACGCGCTATGGCATGTGACTTTTCGGATTTTTGTCTTGACAACTGTTCTTCCTTCTGTTAATATACATCGTGTCGCAGGGGCGGCATGAAAGTGAATATGGAGTGGTACTCAAGAGGCTGAAGAGGACGGTTTGCTAAATCGTTAGAGTGGGTAACCGCTGCGAGAGTTCGAATCTCTCCCACTCCGCCATTTTAACCTAAGCTTCGTTAGGTTTTTTTTGTTTTAAGGAGTTGCTGATTGATGGGGATACAAGGCGAGCCGCCGTCTTTTGCAGAGCGATATTTTAAGGTGCGGGAAAAGAGAACGACGATCCGAACAGAGCTTTTGGCCGGGTGCACCACGTTCATCGCAATGGCGTATATTCTGTTCGTCAACCCGAATATATTGGCAGATGCTGGTATTCCAAAGGAAGCGGCGATTGCTTCAACGATTTGGATTGCCGCGTTAGGTTCCATAGGGATGGGGCTCTTTGCCAACTATCCTGTCGCACTTGCACCTGGCATGGGACTGAATGCCTTTTTTGCCTACTATGTCTGCGGTGTATTGGGGCTGCACTGGACGGTTGCACTCGGCGCTGTATTCTTTTCGGGGATTTTATTTCTCATCCTCACGGTCGGAGGCATTCGGCAAGCTATAATCAATGCTGTGCCGCGGGATCTCAAGCTTGCAATCAGTGTCGGTATAGGTCTTTTTATCGCCTTTATTGGACTTAAGGGGACAGGGCTTATTGTGGAAAATTCCGCGACCTATGTATCGCTTGGACATATCACGGCACCGACGACGCTGCTGGCCCTCTTTGGGCTTCTTTTTACAGCAGCGCTTATGGCACGCAATATTCACGGATCTATTTTGATTGGCATCTTCGTCACGACGCTGCTCGCAATTTTATTTGGGCTGACGCCGGGACCGCAGAGCTATGCAGATATTATCAGTACATCTCTTCCACACATGGGAGAAACGTTTGGAAAACTGGATTTCATAGGTGCGTGGAATTATGGGCTCCTTTCCATCATTTTCACATTCACTGTGGTGGAGCTTTTTGATAATATGGGAACCCTCATCGGTCTTACGACAAAGGCAAAGATGGTAAGACCTGACGGGCAGATTGAGAACATCGACCGTGCGCTTACGACGGATGCCGTTGGTACGATGGTTTCAGCGGTATTCGGAACGTCTACGGTCACCTCTTATATCGAGAGTGCTGCCGGAATCGCTGTGGGAGGGCGTACGGGGATTACAGCAATTGCCGCTGGGGTTCTGTTTTTATCAGCGTTCTTTTTTACGCCACTTATTGGACTTGTCCCTGCTTTTGCCACAGCGCCCGCACTGATCCTTGTCGGCGCACTGCTCATGTCTGAAGTAGGGAAGATTAATTTTACAGATTTTACGGATGCGCTGCCGGCGTTTTTAACCATTATCATGATGCCGCTCACATCGAGTATTGCCAATGGGTTTGCCTTTGGCTTTATCAGTTATACGATCATGAAGATTGTCAGTGGTCAGTATAAAAAGGTCAGCTGGATCATGTACCTTGTCTCGGTTGCTTTTCTCATCAATTTGGTATTGCGCTCTTAATCTAGGAACATAGGGAATATGCTACTCAGTGCAGGAGAGGAGATTGTTGTGGGGAAAAAACATTGGATTGCCGCTATGCTGTTTGGGCTGATGCTCTTTGTTTCTCAACTGATGATGGGATGCCTTTCTTCCGCGCCAAGCGGAGAGAAAACACCAGAACCGGCACATGGGACGTTGACGGTCAAAATGCTCAATATCGGGCAGGGGGATGCGATTCTTGTCCAGACCGGCACGCAGAATATGCTCATTGATACCAGTGATGTAGATGAACGTGATAAGCTCCGTGAGGAACTGCGCAAGGCAGGAGTACAAAAGATTGACAAAATCGTGCTCACACATCCACATGCCGATCATATTGGCGGGATGGAAGTGCTTCTAAACGAATATCAAGTCGGTATGGTCTACGATAACGGTATGCCATCGACCTCACGGGTTTATCTTGGTTATATGAAACAGCTCAAGGAGAAGAATATCAAACGACAGGGGCTTGTCGCTGGAGACGTTCTGGATCTTGGAGATGGTGTGACGTTTGAGGTGCTCGCCCCCTCCAAAGAGCTTGTCGCAGAGGGGACGGTTAAGGGATATAAACATGATCCAAACAACGAATCGGTCGTTGGACGTCTTGTTTTTGGCTCATTTACTATGATGTTTACGGGAGATGCGGAAAAGAAAGAGGAGGAGGACATCCTAAAAACTGCTGCAGATCGCGTGCAGAGCAAGGTGTTAAAGGTTGGTCACCATGGCAGTAAGACCTCCTCCTCAGCAGAGTTCCTGCGTGCTATGCAGCCTGAGACAGCACTGATCTCCTGTGGCGAGGGCAATGATTATGGACATCCGCACAAGGAGACATTAAAGAAGTTTGATGTCCTAAAACTGGCTGTTTATACGACACCCAGAAATGGAACCATTACTGTGACAAGTGATGGAAAAACATATAAAGTGATGACCGAACGGGGGGAGAAGCTGTGATCTGTGCATATCTTGATCGCTTCGAAGGAGATCTTGCTGTTCTGCTTCTCGGGGATGCGATGCGCAAGGTGAATTTTCCACGAGCATTCCTGCCAAGCGATGTGGAGGAAGGCGACTATCTTAGGATTTCGATAGAACGCGATGCAGATGCCACCGCGGCTGCCGAGGACGAAGCACTTGCGCTGCTGAATCAGTAATTTTTAGGGAGGTGTTATTGGCGTTGACAGTCGATAACGGTAAAACAAATATTGGGAGGATACTGCTCCTTATGGCGGCAGTATTTTCCTGCTGGTGCACACTGCTCACAGAGCAAGGTGAAGCAAAGAGCAGTGTGCATCATCTGACAGAGGTCACAAGCTACGAAACAGAGGTTGACGGGCGCAGAGCACTGCGGATTGAACTTGCGGTGGATCGGCCGCACCTTTCCTATGCGATGGCATCGCGTTATCATGCCGACAGTCAGTTATGTCTTACGCTGGATGATACAGTCATTGGCAAAAAAATTGGGCAGGGAATCGCATTGAACAGCGCCCTTGCCTCATATATGGCACTGGTTCAGCGAGACAACCATCAGGTAGAGCTTTGCATCTATGCAGCGCAGTCGCTTGCGCGTGAGGGAGCGTACCGCATTTACACGACGGCGGGCGATCCACATGGAAAAACCTCCGAATACCTCATCATAGAGCTTTTTGATACACCATCACATCATACCATAGTTCAAAGCACAGCCGTCCGTGGCCATACTATCGTCATTGACCCAGGGCACGGCGGCAGCGACTCGGGCGCAGTGGGACCATCGGGACTGCGTGAGAAAGATGTGGCACTTTCGGTCGCACTGCGGACAGAAGAACTGTTGCGCGGTGCCGGTGCTGCTGTCATCATGACCCGCACGACAGATAGGGATGTATCTTATCCGAAAGCGGCATCTGCACATGAGCTTCAATCACGGGTTGATGTAGCACAGGAGAATCCGGGGACAGAGTTATTTCTCTCCATTCATTGTAACGCGTTTACCAACCCAGATGCAAATGGCATGGAGACTTATTACTATGCAGCATCAGAGGAGGGGGCGCGCTTTGCGACGCTTCTCAACGAAGAATTGTCACAGGCGGGGGATGTCCGCAACCGCGGGGTTAAGACCGCAAATTTTTACGTCCTGCGGCATTCTGTAGTGCCGGCCTCTCTTGTAGAGCTTGCCTTTATTTCTAATCCGCGCGAAGAGGCCCTGCTCGCACGCATGGACTATCAAGAGCGGCTTGCGCAGGCTTTATTTCGTGCCATTGCACGCTATTTTGAATGAAAGGGAGAATGAATATCCATGCGGACAATCAGTGAGATGAGATATAGATTTTGCGCAGTTCTGCTTGCCTCTGTCCTCCTCCTTACGGCAGGCTGCACGGATGAAGGGAAAAATGTGGCCGCCAGCAATACGGGCAGAACGCAGACAGAGCAGCTGGCTGAGCCTGCGCAGCAAAACACGCCGGCCTGCTGTACGACGGAGGCGAAGGCACTCAAGGTGAACGTATATTACCCAAACAATGATGGAACATCACTCGTTGCGGTTAGCCGCATCGTCAATACAGAAAAGGATGATAAATACACGGCAGCGCTCAAATCCCTCCTCACAGGGACAAAGGAGAAGGGGCAGACGAACATCATCCCTAAAAAAACGAAACTGCATAAAGTGACAGTTGAAAATGGTGTGGCAACAGTGGATTTCTCCAAAGAACTGAGTCAAAAATCCAGCGGCGGCTCGACAGGGGAGGAAATGCTTGTCGGTTCTATTGTCAATACGCTCACGGAGTTTCCAGAAGTAAAGAAGGTGCAGATTCTCATTGATGGCACACATGTTGAGACACTCTCAGGCCATATGGATCTTTCAGAGCCGATCGTGCGCATGACAGAGCTGCTGAAATAAGATGACTTGTTATTTTGACTGTTTTATGATACGATACACATGAAAATGGCGGACGCTGATTTATTTGTGTGCCCGCGGACAGGAAAGAAACAGGAGGTCGTTTCAAATAATGAAGGTTACGGCAGAGCACGGTGAGCACCGCGAGGTTACTCTGACGATCGCAGTAGAGCAGGACAAACTGGTAAAGGCTTCGGAAGGAGCTGCAAAACGCATTTCGGGACGCGTTAGCATTCCAGGCTTCCGCAAGGGAAAGGCGCCGCGCAGGATTGTTGAGAATTTTGTCGGTAAGGATGCAATTTTACAGGAAGCATTTGAAGAAATTGCCCAAGATGCGTTTGAAGAGGCGCTGACACAGCAGAATATGGAGCCGGTCACGCGTCCGGAGATTGATATTGTGACACTCGAAGAGGGCAAGGATGTCGTTTTTACAGCGACATTTACGCAGCGCCCCGAGGTTAAACTCGGCACCTATAAAGGGCTTGTGGTCGAAAAGAAAGATGTCACGATAACGGATGAGGACATCGACCGTCAGATTGAAGGTATGCGGGAGCATCAAGGCACACTTATTGATGCCCCGACGGATGCTGCGGTGCAGAAGAATGATTTTGTGACTCTTGATTTTGAGGGATTTGTTGATGGCGTTCCCTTTGATGGGGGAAAGAGCGAGGACTATCCGCTCCAAATTGGTTCCGGTAGCTTTATCCCGGGTTTTGAGGATCAGCTCATCGGGGCAAAGATTGGTGAGGAGCGTGAGGTAAAGGTCACGTTCCCAGAGGAGTATCATGCGGAAAACCTCAAGGGAAAACCTGCGGTATTCAAGTGTGTTATTCGCAGTATCAAGTCACGGGAGCTGCCGGAGCTTGATGATGCATTTGCCAAGAAGGCAAGCAAGTTTGAAACACTCGCAGAGCTGCGTGAGGATGTGCGCCGCAATCTAACGGCGAATGCAGAGCGTCAGGCAGAGGCCGAGCGTCGCACCAAAGCCATTGATATGGCGACGGATGGGACCCAGATGGAAATCCCGCCCGTCATGATTGACAACCGCATTACAGCGATGATTCAAGAAATGGCAATGCGCCTTGAACAGCAGGGAATGAGCCTGGAGCAATACCTTCAGTATGCAGGGCTTGATATGGCACGCATTCGTGAAGAGTATCGTGAGGCAGCGGAAAAGAATGTCCGCACAGATCTCATGTTGGAGGAAGTGGCGAAAGTCGAGGGCATCAAGGTCGAGGCACGTGACCTTGACCAGGAAGTGTATGCGATGGCCATTTCTTATGGTGCGACCCCCAAGCAGGTTCAGAAGATCATCAAGGAACAGGGGCGTGTCAGCGACTTAGCGGCGACTGTACTGCGCAAGAAAACAGCGCAGTTTATCGTTGACAATATCACGGCATAAAAGCCCCTACAGAGAGGAAACTATGAGTTATTATGTACCGGTGGTGGTGGAGCAGTCCAGCCGCGGCGAGCGAGCTTATGATATTTACTCTCGTCTGCTCAAGGAGCGCATCATCTTCCTCGGAGGACCGATTGACGACAGCGTGGCGAATGTTGTCGTCGCACAGATGTTATTTTTAGAATCAGAGGATCCTGATAAGGACATCCATCTTTACATCAACAGTCCAGGCGGTGTAGTGACAGCAGGTCTTGCCATCTACGATACGATGCAGTACATTAAACCGGATGTCTCAACCATCTGCATTGGACAGGCGGCGAGCATGGGTTCTCTCCTGCTCACAGCGGGGGCGGCGGGCAAACGCTATGCGCTCCCCCATGCGCGTATCATGATCCATCAGCCGCTTGGCGGTGCACAGGGGCAATCGACAGATATTCAGATTCAAGCGAAAGAGATTCTGCGGCTGCGTGAGGTCGGTAATGAGATCTTGTCGCGGCACACGGGACAGGATGCGGAGAAGGTCAATGTCGATACCGAACGCGACAATTTCATGTCCGCCGAGGAGGCAAAGGCATACGGTTTGATCGATGAAGTCGTCACCCGTCCCAAGGCAGAGTCAGCAGAAAGTAAAGGCTGAGGGGGTGTAAGGCGATGAAATTTGGCGAGCAAGACAAGGGACAGCTCAAATGCTCCTTCTGCGGCAAGACGCAGGAACAGGTGCGCAAACTCGTGGCAGGCCCCGGGGTCTATATCTGCGATGAGTGCATCGAGCTTTGCAATGAGATCATTGACGAGGAGTTCAGTGACGTTGGTGAAGTTGACCTAAAGGATGTTCCCAAACCGAAAGAAATCCGCCATATTCTCGATCAGTATGTCATTGGACAGGATGAAGCAAAGAAATCTTTATCCGTTGCAGTCTACAACCACTACAAGCGCATCAATGTCCCCCAGGGAAGATCCGATGATGTCGAGCTGCGCAAGTCGAACATTCTCATGATAGGGCCCACAGGTAGCGGTAAAACCTTGCTCGCACAAACACTGGCACGCATTTTGAATGTGCCGTTTGCAATTGCGGATGCGACCGCTCTTACAGAGGCTGGATACGTTGGGGAAGACGTTGAAAATATTCTCCTCAAACTGATTCAGGCGGCAGATTACGACATTGAAAAGGCACAGCGTGGGATCATCTACATTGATGAGATCGACAAAATCGCACGTAAGTCGGAGAACCCCTCCATCACGCGTGATGTTTCGGGTGAGGGCGTGCAGCAAGCACTCCTTAAGATTCTAGAAGGAACCATGGCTTCCGTCCCACCGCAAGGGGGACGCAAACATCCTCAGCAGGAACTCCTGCAAATTGATACGACGAACATCCTCTTTATCTGTGGTGGTGCCTTTGACGGCATCGAGCAGATCATCGAATCGCGTCTCGGGAAAAAACAGATGGGATTTGGTGCTGCGATACACTCCAAAAAGCGTATCACGGTCGGCGAATCCCTGAGCAAGATCATCCCAGAGGATCTGATGAAAGATGGTCTGATTCCGGAGTTTATTGGGCGTTTGCCCGTTGTCGTTACCCTGAATTCACTGGATGAGAAGGCGATGGTGCGCATCCTCACAGAACCAAAGAATGCGCTGGTCAAACAGTTCCAAAAGCTCTTGGAGTTGGATGGTGTTCGGCTCACCTTTGAGGACGAGGCACTGCATCTCATCGCTAAAGAAGCACTTACTCATAAGACGGGAGCGCGTGGTTTGCGTGCCATTATCGAGGGTATCATGCGAAATGTCATGTACGAGGTTCCCTCCATTACAGGTGTGACGGCATGTCAAGTCACTAAGGATGTCGTTGCAAACCACTGTGATCCGATTCTGACCATCGAAGGGGCTGCTGTTTCAAAAGTGGCGGCGGCACACTGAGTTTCGTATCATACAAAATTCAGAAAGGAGCTTTGCTTTGTGCAAGCTCCTTTTTTCGTCTCGGGGCATAGACGCAGTCTATGCCCCGGATATACGGAAGGAAATACTATGTCCGAGAAACAAACCCTCCCACTGCTCCCCTTGCGCGGTCTTGTTGTCTATCCACATATGATGGTTCATCTCGATGTTGGTCGGTCGCGCTCAGTTGCGGCAATTGAGGCTGCAATTGCGGGGGACAGCCGAATTCTTGTTGTTTCGCAGCGGGACCCGGAACTTGACGATCCGACGACAGAGGATCTCTATGATGTCGGCGCTATCGCAGAGATTCGTCAATTTGTACGGATGCCTGAGGGGGTCATGCGCATCTTAGTCGATGGGAAAATACGGGCGAAAATCATCAGTACCCGCGAAAAGGAGCGGTATACAGAGGCTGATGTGACAGAGATCATGGAGACGGAGGATGGACTTCACACGAAGGATGCAGAGGCACTGGTCCATGGGATCACATCAAAATTTGAAGAATGGGTCAAACTGTCCCATAAGATCCCGCCGGAAGCGCTCGTTTCTATCTCTATCATGGAGGACATGGGGCGCCTTGCAGACATCATTACAAGCCATCTGAATCTAAAGCATGAAGTGCGGCAGGAGATTCTTGCTGCGGCTGACGTCCATACGCGCCTTCGCCGGCTTTATCAGGCGCTCGTTCACGAACTGGACATTATGGACATTGAGCAGAAAATCAATCGGCGTGTTCGTAAACAGATAGATAAAATTCAGCGCGAGTTCTATTTGCGTGAGCAGATTAAGGCGATTCGCAAAGAGCTTGGGGATGATATGGATAAATCTGCAGAGCTTGACCACTACCATGCAATACTCGCAGAGAAAGAATTCCCTAAAGATGTACGTGCAGTGATTGAGCGTGAACTTCAGCGACTGGACAGAAGCCCCGCAACAGGCGCGGAGGCAAGTGTCATCCGCAACTATTTGGATTGTCTGGTGGAGCTTCCGTGGCGGGATACTACCGAAGAATGCACTGATGTGACATCTGCGCGCGATGTGCTTGAACGTGAACACTATGGGCTGGCGATGATTAAGGAACGGATTCTTGACTATCTCGCCGTTCGCCGCCTAGCCCCCGAACAGCATGCGCCCATACTATGTCTGGTCGGTGCGCCAGGTGTCGGCAAAACCTCACTCGGGGCATCCATCGCGCGTGCTATGGGGCGGAAATTCATCCGTGTCTCACTCGGCGGCATTCGTGACGAGGCCGAAATTCGCGGGCATCGCCGTACCTACGTCAGTGCCATGCCAGGACGCATCATTGAGGGGATTCGTCGCGTGCGGACCAAAAACCCCGTCTTTCTCCTCGATGAGGTTGATAAAATAGCACGGGACTTCCATGGGGATCCGTCGGCGGCACTTCTTGAGGTGCTTGATCCCGCCCAAAACAATACCTTTAGCGATCACTTTGTGGAGCTTCCATTTGATCTCTCGCGAGTCTTTTGGATTGTGACCGCGAACAATCCTACACATATTCCTGCACCGCTGCGCGACCGTATGGAGATTTTGACACTCTCAAGCTATACGGAGCTTGAGAAAATGGAAATCCTGCGTCGCCACCTCCTACCGCGACAGCGTGTACGCAACGGGCTGAAGGCTAAGGATATTCGCATCAGCACAAAAGTTTATACAGAGCTCATCCAGTCCTACACGCGTGAAGCTGGTGTGCGTGAACTGGAACGTGTTCTTGGGCAGATTTGTCGCAAGGCGGCGCGACGCATCGTCGAAGGGGAACATCCACCCATTCGGGTGAACAAGGAAACCCTTTCTGACTTTCTCGAAAAGCCGAAATATCGTGCGCCGCGACAGGAGAGGAAAGCGCTTGTGGGCGTTGTCACAGGACTTGCATGGACAGAGGTCGGCGGAGATGTGCTGCGCACGGAGGTCAATATTTTGCGCGGAAAGGGAAAGCTCATCCTCACAGGGCAGCTTGGCGAGGTGATGCAGGAGTCGGCGCAGGCAGCACTTTCCTATGTACGGAGCCGCACAGGGGCACTCCATCTGGCGGAAGACTTTTATGAAACGGATGATATTCACATCCATCTGCCTGAGGGGGCCATTCCCAAAGATGGACCATCTGCTGGGATTACCATGGCTACGGCGATGATCTCGGCGCTCACCGGTCGCAAGGTGCGCGGTGATGTCGCCATGACCGGAGAAATTACACTGCGCGGCAACGTTCTGCCGATTGGCGGGCTTAAGGAAAAGACGATGGCTGCGTATCGGGAAGGGATGAAGACGATTGTTCTTCCGCTTGATAATGAGCGTGATATTGAAGACATCCCCGATGTCATACGTGAGGCGATGGAATTTGTGCCAGTTGCACATATGGACGAGGTGCTGAAAATCGCATTGGATACTTGAGAATATTTATGAGGAGGTGGATTTTTGTCAGAACCTGTTGTTATTACAAAGGCTGTTTATATCGCTTCTGCCGTACGGAGGGATCAATATCCAGAGCAGCGGCATCCAGAAGTGGCATTCATCGGGCGCTCTAATGTCGGCAAGTCGTCACTCATCAACTCCCTGACGCGTATCCGTCAGCTGGCACGTGTTTCTTCAAAGCCAGGGAAAACGCAGACCATCAATTTCTATGAGCTCCTTTTGCGCATCGACGGAGGAGAGCAGCGGCATCCTGTACATCTTGTCGATCTGCCGGGCTATGGCTACGCAAAGGCGGCACGAGCCAGCAGGAAGGTCTGGGCAAAGTTCATCGAGGAGTATTTTCTTCATTCAGAAAAACTGCGCTTTGTCTGCCTTTTGCTTGACATTCGGCATACACCGATGGCATCGGATCAAAGGATGTTCTCGTGGCTGATCACGCATGATATTCCTGTACTTGTCATCGCAACCAAGGCGGATAAGATTGGGAAGAATGTACGCAGTGCCCAGATTGCGCAGATACGAGAGACCCTCGGTGTACCTGAGCTGACAATTTTGCCATATGCAGTGCCTAAAAATGAGGGGCGCCTGGAACTGCTTGACGTGATGAAGGACTATCTGATAGAATAGACACAGGAAATGAATGCGGTTCACCTTTTGATGCTGCTGCCCTTGAGCAAGTCAGAAACAGCATCATCAGATGGAAAGAACAGGGAGTTGTGTGTATTTTAGGAGAAGATATGATGATGCCGCTGACCGATTTTGATAAACAGCTGCTAAATCTTTTGCAGTGTAATCTGCCTGTCTGTACACGCCCATTCGCGCATCTTGGCGAAATGCTCGGTGTGAGCGAGGAAACTGTACTCACGCGCTTGAAAGAGTTAAAAGAGGAGGGGTATCTGCGCCGCATAGGTACATTTTTCAACTCAGATCGCCTTGGCTATCATGGTACTTTGATTGCACTATGCGTTGATGCGGAGCAATTGTCCACAGTGGCAAATGCGGTCAATCAATATGTGGGGGTGACGCACAATTACGAGCGGGAGGGAACATATAATTTGTGGTTCACGCTGCTCTCTCCGTCGCAGGCAGCAGAACAGAAAGTCCTTTCTGAGATCGCGGCTCTTCCGGGGCTGCGCAGCATGATGAAGCTCAGAGCGAACAAGCGTTATAAAATCAATGTACAGTTCAATCTTTCATAAAGGGGCGGGGCATATACCATGTCAAAAACACAAGTGATTGATACACGTGATCAAAAGATCATCCGCCTTCTGCAAGGCGACTTCCCACTGGTTTCTGAGCCGTATAAGGTGCTCGCTGATGAAATCGGAATGGCAGAGGATGAATTGCTTGCACGTATTATGGCAATGCGTGCAGAGAAGAAGATCCGCAAGATGGGAGCCGTTCTTCGTCATCGAGAGGTCGGGTTTACGGCGAATGCGCTCTGCGTTTGGGATGTGCCGGATGAGTGCGTGGATGACGTCGCCATGCGCATGGCGGAACATGCACGGGTTTCGCACTGCTATGACCGCAATCGGGAAGTGGGCTGGCGTTATAATCTTTATACTATGATTCATGGCTTCAGCTGCGCGGAATGTGAAGCGATTGCGGCAGAGCTTGCAGCAGCGACGGGGATAGAGGAACGGTGTATGCTCTATACAAAACGTGAGTGGAAGAAAACCTCGATGAAGTATTTCACAGAATCTTAGTATGCAATATATTGTAGATGGATACCATCATGCATTTGTACCAAATAAAAAACCAAGGCGTACCCACTTATGGGTGCGCCTTGGTTTTTTATTTTTCTGTTATAGTGCGAGAATTTGGTCATGCAGTTCTGTGAGCTGCTGATTGGATGGCACGTAGAGCATGCGTACCTTATCGAGAATGATCTCACAGCCCGCACTCTTTAGTTCGTCCTCGATTTGTTGGATGCTCTGTCCGCCCCAGCCGTAGGAGCCGAATGCAAATGCTTTGCGTCCCTTTGGTGCAAGTCCTTTCATATAACAGAGAAAGCCGCCAATCGTTGGGAGCATATTGTTGTTGAGCGTTGGAGAACCGACCGCGAGATAGCGGCTCGTGAGCACATCAGTCATGATGTCGGCATGTGTATTATGCTTGATGTCATAGTATCCAACCGATAGCCCCTTGTCAATGAAAGCCTCGGCAATCGTATGCGCCATTTTCTCCGTGGAGTGCCACATGCTGTCAAAGACGATGACGGCACGGTTCTCCGTTTCGCCGGTTGCCCATTGCTTATAAAGCTTGACAATTTCTGGAATATGGGAACGCCAGATGATGCCATGTCCTGTTGCAATCAGCTCCATATCGAGGCCATGCAGTGCCTTAAGAGCAGCCTGTGCTTGATTACCATAGGGGAACAAGATGTTTGCATAGTATTTTTTTGCTTCTTCACAGACGATAGAGAGATCATTGTCATCATCATATCGCTTGCCGGTCGCAAGATGTTGCCCGAAGGCGTCATTGGAAAAGAGAATTTTTTCCTCTGGACAGTAGGTCACCATACTGTCCGGCCAGTGGAGCATGGGGGTCGGAACGAACTGCAGGGTACGTCTGCCAATGGAGAGCGTATCACCTGCTTTGACGGTCTCATAAGGGAGGTCGCCATAGTATGCCTTCAGCCCCTTCAATCCGTTCGGTGCACTCGTAATGACTTTTGCATTCGGTGCGAGGCGGGCGATGACTGGGACACCCCATGAGTGATCCGGCTCCACATGATTTGAGATGATGTAGTCGATCTTTGCGGGATCGATGACGGACGAGATGCGTGCGAGTAGTTCATCTTCGAATCCCTGTTTGACGGCATCGATTAGAGTGATCTTCTCATCGAGAATGAGGTAGGCGTTGTAACTGGAGCCGCGCTGGGTATCGTAGCCATGGAAGCTGCGCATCGACCAGTCGATGGCACCAACCCAGTAAATGTTATCGCGTATTTTAATGGCATTCATCAAAAAGTTCTCCTTTCGATCATGAGAGTGTCCCTTTTATTGGGAAACTCCATAAGATGATTTATGCAGTTTATAGATTCTTTCTATGAACAGAAATTCTATTTATAAAAATATTCTAGTCGAAGTTCAAGACTTTTGCAATAGGATTTTCCAGAGGAATTTCACTGCTTGTCAGCACTTTTTGGAACGGGTGATTTCTTGACAGATGATTTGCGATATTGTATAATATTTACGACGAAAGCCGTGGAGATTTGGGAGGAAATGACTAGGAAAGGACGGGCTTTCATGACAGAAAAGCTCCTCGTCTTTGATACCGAGACCACAGGGTTTCGCAGTGATGATGAGGTGCTGACCCTTGCCATTGTAAATGGGATGGGGCAGACCGTTATAGATCGTATGTATGCACCAACCCGAAAGCGCTCTTGGCCGGATGCAGAGCGGGTCAACCGTATCTCTCCCGCCATGGTGGAGGGATGTGCGCCGATTCTTTCGCATAGAGAGGAGTTAGAGCGCATATTCAATGATCCGGAGACTCTTCTGGTCGGGTATAACATTGCATTTGATATTCGTCTTTTAGGGCAGTCGGGGATTCAGATTACCAATCCGAATCAGTACGATGTGATGCTCGCGTTCTCTGAGATGCGCAAAGTTCCGGATGCCAGGCGCGGTGGCTATCGTTGGTGGAAGCTTGTCGAGTGTGCGGATTACTACCGTTATGATTGGGGCAATACACAGGCACATGGGGCGCTCGCCGATACACTTGCGACGCTCTACTGCTATCGGAAAATGAATGAGCCGATCTATGAGGAGCAGAGCCTGTTTTAAGTTATATACACTGGAGCAGCTCCAAGAGAGGAGGGGTACCCATGAGCAAAACCAGGGCGCAGAGAAGCAAAGAGATGGAAGAGGGCATCAAGCGTGTGCAGGCAGCTCGTTCATCCTATCAGCGGAAGATCATTGGTACAGTAGTCGTTTGTTTCATTATCCTTATCATTGTATGTGCACTACTTCCCTCTGATGAATCGGCGGCATTCCGAAATGTGCACAATACGAAGGCGAGTCAGTCACAGTCACAGATCTTCCATAGTATGGAGGAGAACTTCAAATAGGTGTTCAACGATTTTGGAAAACCGCGGATTCTATGAGGATCGCGGTTTTTTATTGGAGGAGTTGTTTGCATGAAATTCCAGGAGGTTATCCTCGCACTGCAGGCATTCTGGTCAGATGAGGGCTGTATCCTTGCGCAGCCCTATGATATGGAAAAGGGCGCCGGTACGATGAGCCCGTGGACCTTTTTACGTGTTTTGGGTCCAGAGCCATGGAACGTTGCCTATGTAGAACCATCGCGGCGTCCCGCAGATGGGCGTTATGGGGATAATCCAAACCGTCTCTATCAGCACCATCAGTTTCAGGTTATCATGAAGCCCTCGCCGGATAACATACAGGAACTCTATCTTGAGAGCCTTGCGCGGCTTGGCATCCGCGCCGCAGAGCATGACATCCGTTTTGTCGAAGATAACTGGGAGTCGCCGACCCTTGGCGCATGGGGCCTTGGGTGGGAGGTATGGCTAGATGGCATGGAAATTACACAGTTCACCTATTTTCAGCAAGTCGGTGGGCAGGATGTAAAGCCCGTCTCTGTTGAGATCACCTATGGTCTTGAGCGGCTCGCCATGTATATTCAGGGCGTGGAAAACGTCTATGATATACAGTGGACGGATAACGTCACCTATGGTGATGTGTTCCACCAAAATGAATATGAGCAGTCAACTTATGCTTTTGAACTTTCGGATGAAGCATTGCTCTTTGAGCTCTTTGATAAATATGAGGCGGAGGCTGTACGGGTCATTGAAGCAGGTCTTGTGCACCCCGCACATGATTATGTGCTCAAATGCTCTCATACATTTAATCTGCTCGACGCACGTGGTGCAATCAGTGTCTCACAGCGCACGGCGTTCATCGGGCGCGTTAGAAGGCTCGCGCGGCTGTGCGCGGAGGCATATCTTGCACAGCGAGAGGCGCTCGGCTATCCGATGTTGAGGAAGGAGGGGAAGGCATGAAGAGGGATTTGCTGCTCGAGATTGGTACGGAGGAAGTTCCGGCACATGTCATGCCGCTGCTGCTCTCTGATCTGAAGCGGTTGGCGGGCGATATGCTCAAAGAGCATCGCCTCACCTATGACAGCCTGCGCACCATCGGCACGCCGCGCCGCACCGCACTCATCGTTGAGGGACTTGCGGCGCATCAGGAGGATGTGCGTGTGGAGACGCGCGGCCCATCGGTCGCCATCGCCTTTGATGCAGAGGGGAATCCGACGAAAGCGGGGGCGGGCTTTGCGCGCGGACAGGGCATTGATCCTGTGCAGCTAATCCAGCGTGATGGTTACGTCTACGCCTGTATTCATGAGCAGGGGGCAGAGACGGCATGCCTCCTTACAGAGTTGCTGCCGCAGCTCATACATACACTTCCTCTGCCAAACAGTATGCGGTGGGGGGATTTAGACTTTCGCTTTATTCGTCCCATTCGTTGGATCACTGCACTCTACGGCACAGAGATTGTTCTCTTTACACTCGCAAATGTTACGAGCGGCAGAGTCTCACGCGGGCACCGCACACTTGCGCCAGCGGAATTTGTCATCTCTGCGCCAGCAGACTATGAGACAGCGTGTGAAAAGGCATATGTCATCGTTAGCCCTGAGCGTCGTCGTGAGATGATCTGTGAACAGATCGCTGAGACGGCACGTGCTTGTGGCGGCACAGCGGAGATCACGCCGGAGCTCCTCGAAGAGGTGCTCTATCTCGTCGAGTACCCGACGGCACTCAGCGGCTCCTTTGAGGAAAAATATCTAGATCTTCCCGATGCCGCCGTCGTCACGCCCATGCGCGATCATCAGCGTTACTTCCCCGTCAAGGCGGCAGACGGCAGTCTCCTGCCCGTGTTCATCACGGTGCGCAATGGCGGGAGAGAGTATCTGGATGTTGTGGCACACGGCAATGAGCGTGTCCTGCGGGCGCGTCTTGCAGATGCACAGTTCTTCTTTGATGAGGATCGTAAGAAAACTCTTGCGGAGCATCGCGAAAAGCTGAAAACGGTTGTATTTCAGCAGGGACTCGGTTCGATGTACGAGAAGACAGAGCGCCTTAGGGGGCTTGTCACGGCGATTGTTGAGGAGCTTGCGCCGGATGCGGCAGCGTATGAGGCAATGGAGGCGGATGTGCGCCGCGCGGCAGAGTTGTCGAAAGCAGATCTCGTGACAGGGATGGTGACAGAGTTCACAGAGCTGCAAGGAATTATGGGCCGCGAATACGCACTCCTCGATGGAGAAAAGCCAGATGTAGCCCGCGCCATTGACGAACAGTATATGCCGCGCTTTGCGGGTGATGAACTCCCGAAGAGCGATCTGGGGTTTGCACTCAGTGTAGCAGACAAGATCGACAACATTGTAGGCACCTTCAGCCAAGGCAGGATTCCGACGGGCTCGCAGGATCCCTTTGCCCTGCGCCGTCAGGCACTCGGCCTTGTGCTCATGCTGATTGAGCACGAGAGTGAGCTGCTGCTCTCCGATCTCGTCGAAGAAGCATCCTATCTCTATGATCTGGATGTGTCTTTATGCCAGAAAATGCAGGTCTATGTTGCAGATTTTATTCGTCTGCGATTGAAGAACGTGCTCACGGAGCGCGGCGTACGCTACGATGTGCAGGAGGCAGTGCTCACGGATGTGGACTTTGTCGCAGATGTGCCCGTGCGTGCAGCTTATGTAGAGCGTCTGCTCGCATCGGATGGTGCGGAAGCACTCGTACAGTCCTTCGTACGCGTTGGCAATATTGCCCGCATGACAGAGACAGGGATTGTTGATTCTGCGCTCTTTGTGGCGGCTGAGGAAGGCGCACTTCTCTCTGCATATGAGAATGCAGTCGCTGCACGCACAGAAGGCACAGACACGCTTGCAGCAGAGCAGGCGCTTGCAGCGGCCATCAATGCGTTCTTTGATGCAGTCATGGTCATGGATAAGGATGAGCGTATTCGGGCAAACCGATTGAAGTTCCTCAAATCAATCGACAACTATCTGCTCCATACAGCGGACTACAGCAAGATTGTGCTGAACTGACGCCATTTATTTTCTGGAGAAAGTCTAGGGGTACTTGTTTATGAACAGCACTATAACGGTTTGAGTATCTTCTGACTGTACTGGGGAGAGGGCAATAAATCTTCTTGCTTCAATCTCTGTGCCGTAAATAGCGTTTCATCAAGGCTTTGCGTCTCATTCATGAGATGTGGAGCCTTTTTATTTGGTAAATATCTTTTCATATTGAGTATACGAGACAGGAAACTTTCCACATGGATGAGGCGATTCTGGAACATCATTCCAATGTCATCACGGAGGACGATGGAGAAGATACTGAGCGTATGGACTTTCGGCGCATTCTTGTACGGCGCCCCAACCACCGCTGGGGCAATTGGATGTTTCGATTGAGATGAGGGATAATGTGGATGACATTATGGCTATGGGTGAAGAAAAAGATGTTGACGAAGTTAACCTATATCTAATATATTTTTAGTAACAATTAGAACGATGGATGGGAGTATTAATTTATGAGCAACAACAATTCGACACAGCATTTCCAGGTTGCAGTAGCAGATCCGACGCCGCTCGGCCTCATGGGGCTTGCCGTTGTCACGATGGTGGCATCTGCGGCAAAGCTGGGGATCGTGAGCAATGTAGCATGGGTGCTTCCTTGGGCGCTGTTTTGCGGTGCTGGAGCACAGGTGGTCGCAGGTGTGCTGGACTATCTGCACAAGAACATTTTTGGTGGGACGGTGTTCTGCGCCTTTGGGTTCTTCTGGTTCGGTGTCGGCATGAGCTGGATGATCAAGGCTGGGGCATTTGGTGAAGGCCTTGCTGCCGGTGTTGATCCTCTGGCGATCGGGATTGCTTTCTTTGCGTACTTCCTTTTCGCCGTTGCAGCGACGATTGCTGCATCCTCGACGAATCTCTTTCTCTTTGTCGATATGGTTCTGATTGACATTCTTTTGCTCGGCCTAAGTCTTGACGCATGGGGGATTGGCGGACATGCGCCTCATCTGATTGCTGCCTATGCAGAGGTTGCAATCTCACTCCTCTCCATGTATGGTGCGGGAGCAGCGCTGCTCAATGGTTTCTATGGCAGGGCGTTCTGGCCACTTGGCAAGTCGGTGAATAACTGGAAGGCATGATAAAATAAGATCGATATGGCGCTGCCTGCAACGGGCGGCGCTATTTTTGTCGGAATTGAAGTTTTGTGTTAAACTATGCCTATGCTGTGCATCGAATTTCTTTCGCAGAACTAAGGTCTGCTTTCGTAGAAAACGGTGTGTGAGAACATTCTGCTCGGCGTGCAGCCCAAGGGAGAGTGACATGATGAACGCAGGAAGGCCTTTGAGGAGCTTGTCACTGATCTCGGATTGACCGACCTTTTAGAACGCTATCCGCATGATCTCTCGGCCAGATAGAAGCAGTGCTTGGATCCCACACACGTTTTTCTGCGTGCTCCCGATTTATTGAAACGCCATCGGCGACCGCGAAGCGGCTCGACCTTGATTCCGCGTCCCATGCGGGGCGGGTGGATTGAAACTTTTTGTTGCACTAACTATATATAGCCAAAGGGGCAATAAATTGTTATAATAAGACCCGTATATCATGATAAAGGCGAGGAGATGAGCACATGCGCATTGCTGTTTTTGATTCTGGTGCAGGCGGCTTGTCGGTGCTGAGCCATGCACGTCGTGTGCTGCCGGATGCGGAGTTTTTATTCTTTGCCGACTGTGATCATGTGCCATATGGAACGAAGTCAGTAGAGGCTGTATGTGGATTCGTCCGTGAAGGTTTCCGTTTTCTCGTGGAAGAGCAGCGGGCAGATGCGGTTTTGATTGCATGCAACACAGCGACTTCGGCAGCAGCAGATGAGATGCGGCAGCGTTATGATTTGCCAATTGTTGGGATGGAACCGGCAGTAAAGAAAGCGCTTGCCCATGACGATACGCACCGTGTGCTTGTCGCAGCAACACCTATCACGGTACAGGGGGGGAAGCTGCGCCAGTTGATTGCAGCGCAGCGCGCAGACCATCTCGTCGATCTCCTGGCTCTGCCGTGCCTTGTCGAATTTGCAGAGCAACAGGAATTTGTCTCTCTACGTGTGGAGGAATATCTTTGTAGTGCCTTGCAGCCCTTTGATCTTGCAGCATATTCTGCGCTTGTGCTGGGATGTACGCATTTTAACTATTTCAAAGATACGCTGCGCAGACTGCTCCCCCCAACCGTTCGATTGGTGGATGGGACGGAAGAAACGGTGGAAGAACTTGCACGTCGTGTAGGCATTCCTATGGCGGCTGCTGGTGCCCGCAAAGCATACTGTCAATTTTTTATATCAAAACGTCCGGTTACGGATACAGATATTCTTGTACGTATGGAATGCTATTTGCAGCGTGCAGAAGAGATGGCACGTATCGTATGATAATTTTTCTGGTATATCGCTGCCTGACATGCAGCAGGGGAACGGAGGAGGATTCATGCCGGTCACGGTCGCATATCGGGTAAATTTTTATGATACAGATGCAATGGAAGTCGTGCACCATGCGAACTATATCCGCTGGTTTGAGCTGGGGCGAGTTGCCTACTTGCGGCGCCTCGGTATCACACTGAATGCGCTCATGGATGCAGGCTATGTATTTCCCATTACAAAGGTCAGTGCAGAATTTCAAGCACCCGGGCGCTTTGATGATGAACTTGCCATAGAAACGACGGCAACGGCGCTGACGAAAGTAAAGATGGCATTTTCCTATCGCATTTTGAATGAGAAGGGGACGTTGCTTGTGCGTGGATTCTCAGAGAATGTATTTACAAGCCGCGCAACAGGGCGCATCACACGTTTACCGAGGGCGTTTTACGAGCCGCTTGCAGCGGCAATGACAGCAGAGAAAGAAGGACGAGATATTGGAATCTGAACTTGGATGGTGGATTCACTGGCTGATTGCGCTGCTGATTTCCGTGGAAATCGGAAAGCGAGCGCTCTTTTCCTATCTTGGCACAGAGATTATTGTGCCAAAGGTGGAGGAGATGACACCTTTTTCTGTCGCTGCGCATACAAATGAGCGTCTTGTACTCAGTGCGACTCTTCCCTTTGCGAACGAGGGCAAGCAGTGTGGGACGATTATGGACGCGATTCTGCGCGTACAGCTTCCCTATGAGCAGTATGACGGAGTCATTGTACGCGGCAAGGTAGAACTTGCCGGTGTGCCGCGTGAGGATGATTATTTTGAAGCGGTGCTGATTCAAAAGCATGAGCGAATTGATCTTGTTCTCAAGCTTTCCATTGAGGCGCGCAATGACCGCACTCTTGCAGAGGCAGTCGCGCATATGGTAGATTTTCGTATGGATCTCATCTATCAGGAGACGGGGCGTATCCCAGCACATTACAGCAAGGTCATGCTGAAAATTACAGCAGAAGAAATTGCTGCTCTTGCAGGTGTTGCACTTGTGCGGGAGGGAGGACAGGAGAATGGATGACATTAGGATTCTTCCCGTTCCTACGCGACTTTTGACCGATGCAGATGATATCGTGGAGGAAATTGCATACTATGCGGGTGCGAAGGTTACAGCAGATGATCTAGTTTGCTGCGCTGAGAGCGTTGTTGCCATTACACAGGGGCGATTTGTCCGACCAGAGGAATTGGAGATTTCGCGTGCCGCTCTTTTTGCATGTCGCTTTATCCCAGACTATGGAAGCCTTGCCAGTCCACACGGCATGCAGGCACTGATGGATGTAGAGGGGACATGGCGCGTCATGGCAGCGCTGTTTTTGGGGTTCCTTGCAAAACTTGTCGGTAAGAGCGGGATGTTTTATAAATGGGGTGGAAAAGAGGCAGCCCTCATTGATGATGTGACAGGAACGATGCCGCCATTTGATAAAGTTGTTGTCTATGGACCGGCTGAACCGGAGGCAGTTGCATCGCGTATTTCAGAGCGCGTTGGTGCCTTTGGCGCGATGATTGCAGATGTCAACGATTTGAAGCGCTCGCGTGTGGTTGGGGTATCGGCAGGGGTCGATGGGGAACTTGCAGCAAATTTGCTGCTCGATAATCCGTTTGGAAATGCCTCAGAGAAGACGCCAATTTGCATTATCAAGAATTATCGGCAATACCAAGGTACACATAAGGTATAGACAGCAGCTGCTGCAGAATGTGGAAAGCAGGAAGAATTTGCGGGCATGCACCCCATTGGGTATGCAAATCTCCTTCTTTCCATTTTTTTGTGAATGATAAGGTAGAAGGAGACGTAATTTTATGTCAAGAAGGGATCTGAGACGAGCAGATCAGTTGCGGCCGGTAAGGATTGAGCGTGGCTATCAGCGCTATCCTGATGGATCCGCTCTCATTGAGATGGGACATACGCATGTTGTGTGTGCAGCGACGGTAGAGGAACGGGTCCCCTTTTTTTTGAAAGGTTCTGGGTCAGGATGGATTACGGCAGAATACGCCATGCTCCCAAGTGCAAGTACGGAGCGTACGGCGCGTGAGGCTGTGCGTGGACGCCAGTCAGGACGGACGCAGGAGATTCAGCGGCTCATTGGGCGTGCGCTGCGTGCTGTGGTGAATCTGCATGCACTTGGGGAACGAACCATTCATATAGACTGCGATGTGTTGCAAGCAGATGGCGGTACACGAACCGCCTCTATCACGGGCGCTTTTGTTGCACTGGTGGAAGCTTGTTCTACATTTTATACGAAATGCGGCATATTTCCCGTGCGGGATTATGTGGCGGCAGTCAGCGTCGGGATTGATGCTGAGAATATACCACTTCTCGATATTTGCTATGAGGAGGATTCCAGTGCCCTCGTCGATATGAATCTTGTTATGACAGGGGCGGGAGATTTTGTTGAAGTCCAGGGTACAGGCGAGGGGCGATCATTTACACGAGCAGAGATGGACACGCTTCTTACACTTGGGCAGCAAGGCATTAAAGAGTTGATTGACTGTCAGAAAGTTGCACTTGGCAGGACACTGTCATGGCTGCCGGGACGGGAGGGGTAGAGATGAAAACAATACTGATAGCAACCTCGAATGAGGGAAAAGTACGTGAGATGGAGCAGGCTTTTGGTCAGATTTCGGTGCGCCTTGTGCCGCTTTCTCGTTTGCAGGAAATCATGCCGGATCCTTTGCATATCGAGGAACCGGAAGAAGATGGCACAACATTTCTGGAGAATGCCCGGATTAAGGCGCGGTACTATATGGAGCAAACAGGGATTGCTGCTCTGGCGGATGATTCGGGGCTATGCGTGGATGCACTCGGCGGCGCACCCGGAGTATACTCGGCACGTTATGCCGGTGTGCATGGTGATGATGGGGCGAACAATGCCAGGCTCATAGCAGAGCTGCACGCAATCGGAGAGGAGAATGCCTCCGCAGCATATCATTGTGCGCTCGTGCTTGCCTTTGAGAGCGGACGTGAGCTGCATGCGGAGGGAACCTGTGCAGGGTATATTCGACCGGAGGCGCGTGGCACCGGAGGATTTGGATATGATCCATACTTTTATCTGGAGAATGGGAAGTCCATGGCAGAGCTTGCACTTGATGAAAAACATCGTGTCAGTCATCGTGGTGCAGCATTGCAAAGGATGAAGGAATTACTGGAACAGATTTTGTAATGGTTGCATCAAAAAACATCTCATAAATGCGATATTTCAAAGCAAACTCTAGTGGAGCAAGCGTGAAAAGTGTGCGATACGCCCTGTCGGATTTCTTTCGGGGAGGTGAAGCGCGTTTAAGAAGTCCCACGGTATTTGAGCATACAAGCGCATGAACGCTTGTGTAACGAGGTGTTTGCGTGGAGTACGATGATTGTCCGTAACATTTGATAAAGACCCGAGGCGGTTTTTTGCATTCTTGGAAGTTATTCGATATAATGAAAAGATAGAATTGCAGCAGATATACACAGTTGAAAGGACGTATACAATGTACTATTTCAGCACACGCGGCGCATCGGAACGCATTTCCTCCGCTGCAGCGATTTTGCAGGGGCTCGCCGCAGATGGCGGTCTATTTGTGCCAGAGACGATTCCACAGGTATCGTTTTCAGAGATTGAGGAGATGCAAGGGCTTTCTTATGAGGAGCGTGCGACGCGTGTTCTGCGGCTTTATCTTACGGACTATACGCAGGAAGAGCTTTCTGGGTGTGCTTGCCGTGCCTATGGAAAGACGTTTGATGATGTGCGGCGTGCACCGGTGCGGCCCGTTGGTGACATGTATGTCCTTGAGCTTTGGCATGGCCCCACAAGTGCATTTAAGGATATGGCCTTGCAGCTGCTCCCACAGCTCATGTGTGTCGCACGAGAAAAAACGGGGGAGAAGAATACTGTTTTAATCCTTGTTGCGACTTCGGGAGATACGGGAAAAGCTGCACTTGAGGGATTTGCGGGCATAGACGGGATTAAGATCATGGTCTTTTATCCCGATGGGGGCGTCAGTCCTGTTCAGCGTCTCCAGATGGTGACGCAGGAGGGGGAAAATGTCAGCGTCATAGCGGTGCGCGGTAATTTTGATGATGCACAGCGCGGTGTGAAGGAGATCTTCAAAGATACGGCGACAGCAAAAGAGCTGGCGGCATATCATACACGATTCTCATCGGCGAATTCGATCAATTGGGGACGCCTTGTACCACAGATTGTTTACTATTTTAGCGCCTATACGGATCTCCTGTCAGCAGGGAAGATCCATATGGGGGATACCGTGAATTTTACTGTGCCGACAGGGAATTTTGGAAATATCCTTGCAGGATACTATGCGAAACGCATGGGGCTGCCTGTTGGGCGCCTTATCTGTGCATCAAATGCGAATCATGTTTTAACGGATTTTCTTCAAACAGGGATCTATGACCGCAGGCGTGACTTTTATCAAACGAGTTCACCATCCATGGACATTCTAGTTTCAAGCAATCTGGAACGGCTGCTTTATCATCTGACGGAGGATGCAAAACAAGTTACCGCATGGATGAAGGATCTGGCAGCATCTGGCAGATATGACGCGCGCACACTTCTTCCTGCACTGAGGGAACATTTCTGGGCTGCTTTTGCCGATGATGCGGCAACGCAGGAGGAGATTCGTTCTGTTTATGAAAGAACACAGTATACGCTTGATCCGCATACCGCCGTTGCCTATCGCGCGGCGGAGCAGTATCGCCGTATGACGGAGGATATGTGTCCCATGGTTGTACTTTCAACAGCCAGCCCGTATAAGTTTTGTACGAGTGTCCTTCAAGCGCTTGGAGGGGAACAGGCAGCAGATGAATTTGATCAGATGAAAGAACTGCATGCACGCAGCGGCATGGATATTCCTGTGCGCCTTGCAGGATTGCGTACCCAGCCCATACGGCATGAGGGGATCTGTGAGCAGGATGGAATGCGTGCCTCTGTGTTGGCATTTATACAGCAATCCTTATGAGAACGAACGCGTTATTGGTAAAAAAATTGAAAATATAGAAGGATTTTCAGATTATATGAAGAATTTTCTTAAAAGTATAGTCAATGGATAACTGGTGCAGGCTGATATGAGCAGCGGAGAATTTATGCCGCGTATCACTTCCACCGAGGTTTTTGGAGAAAGAGGTAGAGTGTCATGGCGACGATCGATCTTACACAGTATGGCATTACAGGAACGACAGAAATCGTTCACAATCCCAGCTACGATCAGCTCTTTCGTGAGGAGCTCCGGCCGGATCTTGAAGGCTATGAACGCGGACAGGTGACGGAGATGGGCGATGCCGTCAATGTCATGACAGGGATTTATACAGGACGGTCTCCAAAAGATAAGTATATAGTGGATGATGAGACTTCACATGATACAGTTTGGTGGACATCAGACGAGTACAAGAATGACAATCATCGTGCGACGCAGAAGGCATGGAACGCCGTGCGTGAGATTGCCATTCGTGAGCTGTGCAATAAACGGCTCTTTGTCGTCGATGCTTTTTGTGGCGCAAATGTGAACACGCGTATGGCTGTGCGCTTTATCACGGAGGTTCCATGGCAGGCTCATTTCGTCACGAATATGTTTATCCGCCCAACAGAGGAGGAACTGAAGAATTTTAGCCCTGACTTTGTCGTCTATAACGCGGCAAAGGCGCGTGTCATGCACTTTGGCGATTTGGGCCTCAACTCTGAAACTGTGGTGATGTTCAACCTCACGAGCCGCGAACAGATCATCATCAACACATGGTATGGCGGCGAGATGAAAAAGGGTATGTTCTCAATGATGAACTACTATCTCCCACTCAAGGGCATCGCCTCTATGCACTGCTCTGCAAATACGGATAAGCAGGGCGAGAACACAACGCTCTTTTTTGGGCTTTCCGGTACGGGGAAAACAACACTTTCAACCGATGCAGAGCGCCTGCTCATCGGTGATGATGAGCATGGTTGGGATGATGAGGGCGTCTTTAACTATGAGGGTGGCTGTTATGCAAAGGTCATCAACCTTGATCCGGAGGCAGAGCCGGATATTTACCAGGCTATTCGGCGCAATGCACTGCTTGAGAATGTAACGGTAGACCCCGCGGGACGTGTGGATTTTGCGGATAAATCCGTTACCGAAAATACACGTGTTTCATATCCCATCGACCATATCCAAAATATTGTTAAAGGGCATGTACGCTCCAACTCATCGGGGCCGCATGCAAAGAATGTCATCTTTCTCTCCGCAGATGCGTTTGGCGTCCTGCCGCCGGTTTCGATTCTGACGCCCGAGCAGACAAAATACTATTTCCTCTCGGGGTTCACATCCAAACTAGCGGGAACGGAGCGCGGCATCACAGAGCCAACACCAACCTTTTCGGCATGCTTTGGGCAGGCGTTCTTAGAGCTTCATCCGACAAAGTATGCGGAAGAACTCGTTCGCAAGATGGAGGAGCACGGTTCACGTGCCTATCTCGTCAACACAGGATGGAATGGCACCGGAAAGCGCATCTCCATCCAAGATACGCGCGGCATCATCCATGCCATCCAAGATGGCTCAATTGACAGTGCGCCGACGAAGAAGATCCCATATTTTGACCTTGAGGTACCGACGGAGCTGCCGGGGGTTGATCCGAAGATCCTAGACCCACGTGATACCTACGCGAGTCGCGTAGAGTGGGAAGATAAAGCGAAGGATCTGGCTGCACGTTTTATCAATAACTTTAAGAAATATGAGGGGAACGAGGACGGCAAGGCACTTGTGTCTGCGGGTCCGCAGGTCTAAGATTATTACCACAAGGAGGAAGCTGCCGCGTTGTTGCGGCGGCTTCTTTTTTCGCAGCGCGAAGGGGAAGGGAGGGGGCTATGGAGCTGACAGATGCTATCAAACAGGTACGTGGCGTCGGCGTCAAAAAGGAAGCATCGCTTGCCCGTCTCGGCATTATGACAGTCTATGATCTCCTCACCTATTACCCACGTGCCTATGAGGACCAGAGCCGCGTAACGCATATTGCTGACTTGCGGGCGGGGGCGCGTGTGACAGTCATGGGGGTGATCCAAACAGTCACGGACCGCCCGACACGGCGGCGCGGATTTACAGTTCTAACAGCACTCATCGCAGATGATACGGGGTATGCTCAGGCTACGTGGTTCAACCAATCTTTTTTGAAGCGGAAACTGCGTGAGGGAGAGCGTATTCTCCTCACAGGTAAAGCGGATTATGCGTATAACGCTAGGGGGCAGTTTGCGATTACTCAGATCAGTTCTTTTGAACTGCTTGGAAAAAAACGAGCGGAGGATGTGCTTGGTATTTTGCCTGTCTATGCCGCGACTGAGGGGTTGACGCAAAAATATCTGCGGCAGCTCGTGGAACATGTACTTGTGCAGACTGCGGACCGTATTGCCGAAACGATGCCTATGCGCGTCTTGCAGACATATGAACTCATTGGCCGCATGGAGGCGTTTCGCAGCATTCATTTTCCCAAATGTACACAGGATTTGCATGCGGCACGGCGGCGGCTTGCCTTTGAAGAACTCTATTTGATTCAATGTGGGCTGCTTGCCCTCAAAAAGCGCAGTACAGAGGAGCAAGAGGGGATTGCACATGCGAAAAATGGAACGCTCTTATGTAGGGTAGCGCAATCCCTTCCGTTTGCGCTTACTGAAGATCAGCAAAGGGTATGGAAAGAAGTTTCCTTGGATATGGAATCGCCACTGCCGATGCGGCGGCTTGTACAGGGCGATGTTGGCTCTGGAAAGACTGTGATTGCATTGCTTGCCCTCGTCAAGGCAGCAGAAAGCGGCTACCAAGGTGCACTTATGGCGCCCACGGAAATTCTCGCACACCAGCATTATGTATATTTAGAGGAGTCTTTGTCTCCGTTTGGTCTGCGCATAGGATTTCTTTCGGGAAGTCTCACGAAAAACGCACGTGCTGAAGTATATGCGGCAATTGCATCACACGCAGTGGATATTGTAGTTGGTACCCATGCACTGCTTGAGGAACATGTTATTTTTTCCACATTGGGGCTCGTCATCACTGATGAACAGCATCGCTTTGGTGTATCACAGCGTGCAGCCCTTGAAAGAAAGGGAAAAGTCATGCCCGACGTACTCGTGATGACGGCAACGCCAATCCCACGGACGATGACACTCACCGTTTACGGTGATCTCGATGTTTCCCGCATTGAACACCTGCCGCCCGGACGGCAGGCCATCCGCACTTTTTTGCGAGATGAGAGTGCACGTGACAAGATCTATGCTTTTGTGCGCAAAGAGATTGAACACGGACGCCAAGCCTATGTCGTTTGTCCCTTGATTGAGGCGAACGAGGAGCGTGACCTGCCCTCTGCACAGGAGGTTTATGAAGAACTTACACACGGAGGTTTCCATGGGATTCCCTGTGGGCTTTTGCATGGGCGGTTGAAAGCGGCAGAGAAGGAGTCCGTTATGCGCGGCTTCTATGAGAATAAAATCAAGCTTCTTGTCTCCACTACCGTCATTGAAGTCGGTGTCAATGTTCCGAACGCAAGCATCCTTGTTGTCGAGCATGCAGAGCGGTTTGGGCTTGCCCAGCTGCATCAGCTGCGCGGACGCGTGGGGCGCGGAGGCTATGACGCGTATTGTATTCTCATCGCCGGCGGAAAAAATGGCAGGAACGAGCAGCGACTCAAGGTCATTGAGCAGACAAGTGACGGTTTTCGACTTGCCGAGGAAGATCTGCGCCTGCGCGGTCCCGGACAGTTCTTCGGTGCCATGCAGCATGGACTTGGAGATCTCAGGATTGCCGATGTGCTTGCTGATATGGATCTTCTTCTGCTTGCACGCCGCGCCGCCCTGTCTACCATCGAGGATCCGGAGAGCTGGACATTCTTGCTACCGACGCTGATACGGCAGAACCAAGACCGATTAAAACATATTTTGGAGGTTTGAGGAGAGCAAGGAGGTCTGTTTGTATTCCTTGACAGAGCGAGAGCCTCTGCGCTAGAATAACGTGACATTGAATTTCGAGGAGGGAATTTCCTTGACCAAAATTTTGGTAAGCGGTGCCTGTGGACGCATGGGACGTGCCGTACTAAAGGCCGTAGTAGATGATACGGAACTTACACTTGTCGGTGCTGTTGATGTACACGGCGGCGCTGATACAGGGGAACTTGCGGGCCTGGCGAAAAATGGCATCATAGTGGAAACAGATCTTTCTGCAGCGCTTTCTCGTCTGCGTCCTGATGTGATGATTGATTTCACGCGGCCAGATGTTGTATTTCAGAACGTACTGACAGCGCTTTCTCACAAGGTTTCACCTGTGGTCGGAACAACGGGACTTACAGATGCGCAGAAAGAGGAGATTAGGCGCACAGCAGAGGCGAACGATACACCGGCATTCATTGCACCGAATTTTGCAATTGGTGCTGTTCTCATGATGCTGATGAGCCGTATGGCGGCGCAGTATCTTCCGGATGTCGAGATCATTGAGCTGCACCATGACAATAAACTGGATGCGCCATCAGGGACGGCCGTGCAGACGGCTGCGATGATTGCCGAGGTGCGGGCACAGCATGTGCAGGGGCATCCGGATGAGGAGGAAAAGATTGCGGGGGCACGCGGCGCACAGTATGATGGGATGCGCATTCACAGCGTTCGTCTGCCCGGTTATGTCGCTCATCAGGAGGTCATCTTCGGCGGGCTTGGGCAGACGCTCTCCATTCGCCATGATTCACTGAACCGCGAGTCATTCATGCCCGGCGTCGTACTTGCAGCGAAAAAGGTGCGTGGACTTAAGTCGCTGACGATCGGATTGGATAAACTGCTGTAAAAAGAGAGGGGCATTATCATGAAAAAGTATCGCGTTGCCATTCTCGGCGCGACAGGTGCCGTTGGGCAGGAATTTTTGAATCTCATTGAGGAACGAAAATTCCCGTTTTCGGAGTTGCGTCTTCTTGCATCAAGCCGTTCGGCAGGCAAAAAGATTAGTTTCATGGGCAAGGAATACATGGTGCAGGAGACGACGGCGGATTCGTTTGAGGGCATTGATATTGCACTCTTTGCGGGCGGCGCAGCGAGCAAGGACTTTGCACCGTGTGCGGTGCGTGCAGGCGCAGTGGTGATAGACAACTCCAGTGCGTTTCGTATGGATCCTGATGTTCCCCTTGTCGTACCCGAAGTAAACCCTGGTGCCATTCGCCGCCATAAAGGGATCATCGCAAATCCGAACTGTTCGACCATCATCATGGTAATGGCACTGAAACCTCTCTACGATCTAGCTAAGATTCGGCGTATTGTCGTCTCGACATATCAGGCAGTTTCCGGTGCAGGCAAGGAGGGCATGGCAGAGCTGGAGGAACAGATCGTAGCCCTTGCATCAGGAAAGCAGGCTGAGGCGCATATCCTGCCTGTCGGTAAACTGCCGCAGCACTATCCGATCGCATTCAACCTCATTCCGCAGATTGATGTATTCATGGACAATCTCTATACAAAAGAGGAAATGAAAATGATCCATGAAACAAAGAAGATTTTAGAGGATGATGACCTGCGTATTACAGCGACGACAGTGCGCGTTCCCGTTTATCGCAGTCATGCAGAGTCTGTCAACGTTGAGTTTGCTGATGAGGTTTCCCTTGCATCTGCGCAGGCAGCGATTGCAGCATTTCCCGGTGTCGTTCTCCGTGATGACCCAGCGGCGCAAGTATATCCGATGCCGCTCTATACCTCAGGTAAGACCGATGTCGAAGTCGGCCGTCTGCGCAAGGATGAGTCAACGGAGCATGCGCTGAATTTCTGGGTGTGCGGCGATCAGATTCGCAAGGGTGCTGCGCTCAATGCACTTCAGATTGCCGAGCACATGATTGCAGAGCAGCTCATCTGAAATACGTTGTCAAGAGGCTGTTGTACATATGTATTTTTTACAACATGTAGGAGATCAATTTTGTTTGAGACACCGCATGTTGTGGAAAATTCTTTTGTACAGCAGTCTTTTTTTGTATACATAAATATGCCCGCTTACCGTATCTTTCGGGAGTTGATGCATCTTTTAGCTATATTCATTTAGAAAAGAGAATATGCGTTTCCTTGAAAATATAGAGTATTTTTGCTATAACTGTAAAGAAAGTGGTGAATTGTGGCGAATTGTGGTATGCATAGCGCGAGAGGTGGTGCGGTCAGATGTTTATGGGCGAATATACCCACAGCATCGATGCAAAAGGCCGTGTCATTCTGCCTGCTGATTTTCGGCAGGAACTCGGTGTCTCATTCATCATCACAAAGGGGCTTGACAGAAGTCTTTTTCTCTTTCCACAGGCTGCATGGGACGAGTTTGCGGCAAAGCTTCGCACGCTCTCTCTTGTCGATCCGAATGCACGCGCATTCGCGCGCTTCTTTATTGCAGGTGCGCGCACGCTCGAATGTGATAAACAGGGGCGCTTCCTTGTTCCTGCCAATCTGCGCACTTATGCAAATATTGGTCTTAAACAGGATGTCATTCTGACGGGCGCTGACACACGTATTGAGGTCTGGGACAAGGAGAAGTGGCAAAATTATGCCGCAGAAGTAGACCCCAATATCACAGAGATTTCAACGCAGCTGGCAGGATATGGGATTTCCATTTAGGGAACCATTGATAATAATGAAGCTCGTCAGATTGGCGTAGATTTTTCGCTGAAGTGCGGGCAAAAAAGATGCGTTAAGATGGTGCGGCTGCATTTATCCGTGGTTCCTTAGAAAGGAGTGCGATGGATTTTCATCATGTGAGCGTCATGCCCGCTGAGACACTGGAGGCATTGTGCGTTCAGCCGAGTGGGATCTATGTGGACTGCACGCTTGGCGGCGCGGGACATGCCGGGCGCATTGCGTCAAAACTCTCTGCGGCCGGCAGACTGATTGGCATTGATCAGGATGCGGCAGCAATTCAGGCGGCGCAGGAGCGGCTTGCAGATGCTTCCTGTCAAATATCGCTTGTTCATGATAACTTTCGGCATTTGAAAGATATTCTTGCGGCACAGCATGTCCCTGCGGCAGATGGTGTACTCTTTGACCTTGGCGTATCCTCGCCTCAGATTGATGTGGCAGAACGCGGTTTTTCCTATATGCAGGATGCACCGCTCGACATGCGCATGGATCAACGGAGGGCGCGTACAGCTCGCACTGTTGTGAATGAATATAGTCCTGCGCGCTTGACAGAGATTTTTTATACCTATGGAGAGGAGCGTTGGGCAAAGCGTATCGCTTCCTTTATTGATGCGAGGCGGCGCACCCATCCCATCGAGACGACGGGGCAGCTCGTTGCTGTGATTGACAGTGCCGTACCCAAAGAGGTACGCATGAGGGGCGGACATCCTGCCAGACGCGTGTTTCAGGCACTTCGCATAGAGGTCAACGAGGAACTTTCCATTTTGGAGGAGGCATTGAAAGCAGCTGTGGGGGTACTCCGCCCCGGAGGGCGTATCGCAGTCATCACGTTCCATTCACTTGAGGATCGCATCGTCAAGTGCACGCTGCGGAACTTTGCTGCCGGGTGTATTTGTCCGCCGCGTACACCTGTTTGTATCTGCGGACATCAACCGGAGGTCAGGCTGATTGGGCGTGCACAAACGGCGCGTGCGAAAGAGTGTGGGGAGAATCCAAGAGCACACAGCGCAAAACTGCGCATTGCAGAGAAATTATAGAGAAGTAAGCCCAAAGGAGGTGTCCATATGCTGGCCCATAGAAAAGAGCCGTATGATACGTATGAATCGTTTGCGGAATCTGCGCCCACACAAATGGTGGAGATCCCGCAGGAACCGCTCATGCGCAGGCGATTGGACACAGATCTTCGCAACTGTCTGCGGGCAATTTTCTTTTCTGTGGCATTTGGTGCGATGATCGTTACACTGCTTGGCGGAATCGGTGCGAAAAATGGCTATACGCTGCTTGCTACACAGCAGACAGCAGAGCAGCTTGAGCAGGAGAATGAACGCCTTAAAATCGAGATTGCACAGATGAAGTCTCCTGCGCGGATTGAGTCAATCGCTGTGCAGGAACTCAATATGCAGGTGCCACAGAATACATATTTTTCCCATGAAGGGCAGTGAGGAGCCGATAGGACGATGCGATTGGAGGAACTTGCCGCCCATATTCCGGGTGCATGGATAACAGGGGACGGCACTGCGGAAATTACGCAGATCGAACGCGATTCGAGAAAAATAGAAGCAGGCGCGATTTTTGTCTGCATTTGTGGTGCTCATGTGGATGCACATAGATTCATACCGGATGCGGCGCGGGCAGGAGCCCGCGCTGTTTTGACAGAGCGGACCGCAGTGGATGTTCCGCCCGGGGTATCGGTGCTGCATGTGACGGATCTGCGGGCAGCACTTGATACCGTTGTTCCGATTTTCTACGGTTATCCTGCACGCGCCCTGCGCATTGTCGGCATCACTGGAACCAATGGAAAAACGACGACGAGTTATCTTCTGCGTGCGATATTGCGGCAAGTAGGCAGGCGTGTTGGCCTTATTGGAACGATCCAGGTGATGATAGAAGACGATGTCTTTCCGACGGAGAATACAACACCGGATGTTATCGTTTTGCAGCAGCTTCTCGCTAGAATGCGTGCACGCGGCATAGATACGGTCATCATGGAGGTATCCTCTCATGCGCTTGCAGAGGGGCGCGTTGCGGGGATTGAGTTTGATACGGCAGTATTTACGAACCTTAGTCAAGATCATCTCGACTACCATAAGACAATGGAGTGTTATGCACATGCCAAGGCACAGCTTTTCGCACTCCTGTCAGAGGCCGGCTGCAAGACCGGTAAGACTGCTGTCATCAATGCCGATGATGCAGCCGGGGAGATCATGCGTGCAAACAGTCGTTGTCCCGTGCTCTCCTACGGTGTGGACGCACCAGCAGAACTCACGGCACAGGACATCCATCTTGCGCAGGACAGAATGCGTCTTTCGCTCGTGCAGAGGCATTTCGGAGCACGTACGCTGACGATTGGTCTCACGGGACTGTTTAATGTCTATAATGTGCTTGCTGCAGTGGGAGCGGCGCTCGCAGAGCATGTCTCAATCGAGGACAGCTTGACGGCACTTGAGGGGTTCAGCGGTGTGCCGGGGCGTTTTGAATTCGTACGTGCCGGGCAAGATTTTTCGGTCATCGTAGACTATGCGCATACGCCGGATGGTATGGAAAATGTTCTGCGTACGGCGCGGGCCGTTACGCCAGGGCGGATCATCGCGGTATTCGGCTGCGGTGGCGATCGTGATCGGACGAAGCGTCCCATCATGGGGCAGATGGCGGCAGAACTGGCAGACATCATTGTGCTGACGTCAGATAATCCCCGCACGGAGGACCCTGCACGTATTCTGGATGAGGTGGAGACGGGCGTTCTTCCGGTACTGGGCAGCAAAACCTATGAGAAACTTGTCGACCGTCGCACAGCGATTTTCTACGCTGTCCATGTAGCGACGGCAGGGGACAGCGTCATCATTCTTGGGAAGGGACACGAGACATACCAGATCCTAAAGGATGGAACGATTCATTTTGACGATCGTGAAATAGCCGCAGAGGCAATAAGGAGTGTGTTGTGATGTGTGGCTTTACTTGGGATGAAATCCTAGCGGTGACGGGCGCTGTCCTGCATGGCGGAGATCTGCACAGCAAACAGCCGCCGACTGGAATTACAACAGATACGCGGCAGATTTCATCAGGCAGCCTCTTTATTGCACTGCGTGGGGCGCATTTTGACGGCGCGGACTTTGCTGCTGAGGCACTGAAAAAAGGTGCATCGGCGGTGATGCTCAGTGAATCGGCTGCACCATCTGTGGAAGCCGCGCTGAAAGAGCCCTGTGGGCTTGTTTTTATGGTGAAAGATACGTTGTGCGCCTACCAGGATTTGTCACATGTGTGGCGCATGAAATTCGATATTCCACTCATTGCGGTTACAGGTTCAAATGGGAAAACAACGACAAAGGAGCTTGTGGCAGCGGTTCTATCAGAACGCGGTGCGGTTTGCCGGACGGCAGCAAACTATAACAATGAGATAGGCCTTCCGATGACGTTGCTCAAGATAACGGAGAAAGATACAGCCGCAGTCGTTGAGATGGGCATGCGCGGTTTGGGACAGATCGCTGCACTCGCGCAGATTGCTGCGCCGACGATTGGGATTGTAACGAATGTAGGAGAGGTGCATATGGAGCTGCTTGGCTCCATCGAGCATATTGCAAAGGCAAAAGCAGAGCTTGTAGAGGCGATCCCAACAGGCGGAACCGTGATTCTCAATGCAGATGACGCACGTGTCGCGGCGATGTGTACCAAGGTAGCAGAGCATGTGCGCATCTTGACTTATGGGATCTCATCCACTGCCGATGTGCGTGCGCAGGCACTTCGTATGGATGAAAATATGACGCGCTTTATGGTAACGCGCGATAAAGAGCGGCATGACTATGCCATTCCGCTGTGCGGCAGACATAATGTCTATAATGCACTTGCGGCACTTGCGGCGGGGTTTGCACTTGGATATAGCCCGCAGGAGATGCAGAGGGGCCTGAGCCATTTGGTACCGCCGAAGATGCGCTATGAAGTGCATAAAGTCGGCCCATGGACATTTATCAATGATGCGTACAATGCAAGCCCTGCCTCGATGCGCGCTGCTCTTGAAACAACAGCGGAACTTTATCCGGGGCGGCGGATCGCTGTTTTGGGTGATATGCTGGAACTTGGCGCGGCGGCAGATGAGATGCATGAGGAGATTGGCCGTATTGCAGTGCAGCAGGGATTTGCTGCAATCGTCACCTATGGCGCAAACGCGCAGCGCATCCATACAGCAGCCCAAGAGGCCGGCTGTGTACTGTGTCATCATGTACAGACCCATGAGGAAGCAGCCAGACATCTGCGTGCGCTTCTTTCGGATGGTGATGCTGTTCTTTTCAAGGGATCGCGCAGCATGCAGATGGAAAAGATTATCGCGCTTGCTGCGGAGGAGGGGACAGAGGCTTAATGGACGTTATTTTGGAGCCGCTGCCGATCGGACTGCGTATTTTGCTGACAGTATTCACGGCGCTAGGCATTGTACTCTTTAGCGGAGTATTCTTTCTCCCTTTTCTTCATCGGTTGAAATATGGGCAAAGTATTCGGGAGGAAGGCCCTAAGAGCCATCAGCAAAAGAGTGGGACACCGACGATGGGAGGAGTGATGATTGTACTTGCAGTGACGGTTGCAACACTCCTTTTCGCACCGATTACAGCGACGACGCTCCTTGCCCTCTTTATCTTTCTTGGTCATTTCGCGCTTGGTTTTGCCGATGACTATATCAAAGTCGTTAAGAAACGCAATCTCGGACTGCGTGCCTATCAGAAGCTTCTCGGACAATGTACCATTGCACTTGTCACAATCATCATCGGACAGCAGATACTCGGGCACGACACGAAGGTCTGGCTTCCCTTTGTGGGAAGGACATTCGATCTAGGAATACTTTACTATCTGCTGATTGTTTTTGTACTTGTCGGTACATCCAATGCAGTCAATTTGACGGATGGGCTTGATGGTCTTGCTGCAGGAACGGTTGCAGCAGCGGCCGTATTCTATACGGTGTTGCTTTTTGGAACAGATAACGGTTTGATGGTGTTTTCTGTTGCAATTCTGGGTGCATGTGTCGGTTTTTTGTGGTATAATCATCATCCGGCGCGCATCTTTATGGGAGACACAGGTTCTCTTGCGCTTGGCGGTGCACTTGCCGCCATTTCCGTGCTCTCTCGGACGGAGCTCCTCCTGCCGGTTGTGGGATTCGTTTTCTTCTGCGAAGCGCTGTCTGTCATCTTGCAGGTGATTTCGTTTCAGACAACGGGAAGGCGCATATTCCGCATGAGTCCCATCCACCATCATTTTGAACTGGGCGGTTGGTGTGAGACACGTGTCGTTTATACCTTTTGGGCGGTCGGTGCGGCAGCTGCATTTGCGGCGTGGTGCATCGCAGCTATATCCTACATGTAAGGGGGATACCGTTGTCCGATCAGAGAAAAAAGGTGCTTGTCATTGGCGGGGGCGTCAGCGGCTTTGCTGTCGCGCGGTATATGGCGAATGCAGGTATGCACGTTGTTCTTTCAGATGCAAAGGCAGAGGAGCAGCTCGAAAAAGATGCGCAGATACGGGATCATATAAAGGAGCTTAGGGCGCAGGGGATCTCCTGCGTTTTTGGTGCACAAGGGGAGGAACTCTTAGATGGGGTCTCACTGCTCGTACTTTCTCCCGCTGTACCAGAGCGTATTCCACTTGTTTGTGCCGCGCGGGAGCGCTCCATCCGTGTGACAACAGAAGTCGAGATTGCGGGGGAAATTGCTCGTGCGCCTCTATGTGCTGTTACAGGGACGAATGGAAAGACGACGACGACAACCCTGCTCGGTGAACTTTTGCGCACGCATTATCCTCTTGTCGGTGTCGGCGGCAACATTGGTGTGCCGCTGATTGATGTCGTACAGGAAGTTCCTGAGAGCGGTATCATCGCAGCAGAGATTTCGAGCTATCAGATGGAAGCAACGCAGCATTTTCATGTCCATATTGCTGCTGAACTCAATGTGACCCCGGATCATATCGTACGCCACGGCTCGATGGAGATCTATCAGGCCATGAAGGAAAAACTATTTGCCGCACAAACGGCGGGAGATTTCCTCGTCCTCAACTACGATGATGTGCGGACGCGTTCCATGGCAGAGCGTGCCAAGGGGCGCATATGCTTCTTTAGCCGACAGGCCCAGCTGGAATCCGGAGCCTTTGTGCGGGAGGGGTTCCTTGTAATGCGTTGGGATGGCAAAGAGTATGAATTTGTACATGTATCTGAACTTGGCATTCGTGGCGGACATAACGTTGAAAATGCGCTGGCGGCCTTGGCAATGGCATTCCTTGCGGAGGTTCCGCCGGAGAAGATGCTTCCTGTTCTGCGTGGTTTTAAGGGCGTGGAGCATCGCATTGAATTTGTACGCAATCTGAAGGGCGTCCCCTATTATAACGATTCGAAGGCGACGAATACAGATTCTGCGATCAAAGCGCTCGAGGCATTTGATGGACATATTGTGCTGATTGCAGGCGGTGATGACAAGCTGACCGATTTGACAGAGTTTATGGCACTTGTTCGCGCATGTGTCGATACGCTCATTCTAGTCGGTGCTGCAGCAGAACGCTTTGCTGCTGCGGCAGCAGATGCCGGAATGGAGGCTGCGCAGATTCACCATGCAGGATATGACATGGAGGCGGCCGTTCGTGCAGCATATCGGCTTGCTGCTCCACCGCAAACGGTTCTCCTTTCACCGGCATGTGCGAGCTTTGATATGTACAGCGGCTATGAGGAGCGTGGGCGTGACTTTAAGAGGATTGTGAACGGACTATGAATATTATCGTATCCGGCGGCGGTACAGGTGGACACATCTACCCCGCACTCACGATCATTCGAGCGATTGAGCGGCGTACCTCATCGGCGAAAATTCTCTACGTGGGTACGCCACATGGGCTGGAGGCAGATATTGTCCCACGTGAGGGCATTGACTTTGCAGCGATGGAGCTTTCCGGATTCGAGCGGCGGCTGACGCTTTCTAATATTCTTCGTGCAGGGCGGGCACTGTATGCCGTATGGCAGGCGCGTAGCATCGTGCGGTCTTTTCGCCCCCATGTCGCCATTGGAACAGGCGGCTATGTTGCAGGGCCGATTCTTCTTGCAGCAAGTCTTGCAGGCGTGCCGACTCTGGTGCAGGAGCAGAACGTTTTTGCGGGTGTGACGAACCGGATTCTTGCTAGATTTGCAACGGCAATCGCCGTTGGTATGGAGGATGCGACGGGGGTGTTCCCGAAGCAAAAAACCTTTGTCACGGGGAATCCCATTCGCGCTGAGGTGTGTACAGCGACCAGGGAGGAGGGGGCACGGGTCTTTGGGCTTTCGTCCGGGAAAAAGACGGTGCTCGTTTCGGGCGGCAGCCGCGGTGCGCGCTCTATCAATCGTGCTATGATTGATGTACTCGCGCATGCGGCAGGGCAGACAGATGTGCAGTACCTGCATGTGACAGGGGCAGATGAGCATGCAGATACGCTGGCGCGTCTCCATGCGCGTGGTGTGCGTCTTGAGGATAGTCCGCACATCCGCGTGCTGCCGTATCTTTACAATATGCCGCAGGCGATGGCAATGGCAGATCTGGCCGTGTTTCGTGCGGGGGCGACAGGGCTTGCCGAACTTGCTGCACGTGGCGTGCCCGCGATTCTCATTCCATATCCCTACGCAGCGGAGAATCACCAGGAAAAGAATGCACGTGCACTTGAGGCCGCCGGAGCGGCAAAGGTCATACGCAATAGTGACATCAGTGCGGAGGTACTTGAAGGTGCACTGCATGCACTGCTCGCGGATGATGCCCGCCGCTTGGCGATGGCGGCGGCGATGAAACGTCTCGGAAAACCAGAGGCGGCTGATGAGATTGCAGCGCTTGCACTGCGTATTTGCGAAGGAGATGGGTGAGCGAATTGCTAAAGGATTTGCAGGGCATTCATAAAATTCATTTTGTTGGCATTGGCGGAGCGGGGATGAGTCCGCTCGCTAAGGTTCTCCTCCTCCTTGGTTATGAGGTTTCAGGGTCTGATCAAGAAACCTCTCCCATCATCGAGGAACTCATTCGCCTCGGTGCACACATCAGGACAGATGGACAACATGCAGAGAGTGTACGCGGTGCAGATGCGATTGTTGTTTCGACGGCGATTCCCTATGATAATCCGGAGGTCATTGCGGCATGGGACCTGCGTATTCCAAAGCTCCATCGTTCAGATGTCAACGCCGCACTTGTCAACGCTTATGACGGTATTGCGGTTGCTGGATCCCATGGAAAGACGACGACTACTTCGATGATTGGCGTGACTCTGGATGCTGCCGGCATATCGCCGACCATTATTGTCGGCGGTGAGGTGCCGGATCTTGGGACCAATGCAAAACTCGGGACAGGGCGCTATCTCGTTTCTGAGGCGGATGAAAGCGACGGTTCTTTCCTTAAACTGCGCCCCCATATTGCTGTTGTGACCAATGTCGAAGACGATCATATGGATCACTACGGGACGATGGAGAAGATCGTTGAGGCTTTTCAGACATTCATTGGACAGGTAGATGACGATGGGACGGCGGTGCTGTGCTTTGAAAGCGATATTCTGCGCCGTATTGCCGCTCAGACGGCGCGCAGAGTTGTTTCCTATGCTATTGATGAACCTGCAGATTATCAGGCACGCGATATTGAAACAAGCGGCTCTTTGATTTCCTTTACTGCTGTGGAGCGTGGTGAGGAGATGGGGCGCATTGCGCTTCATATTCCCGGGCGTCATAATGTTCTCAATGCACTTGCCTGTATTGCGGTTGCACGTTTGGCCGGAATTGACTTCACACGCATCTGTGATGCGCTGGCGCATTTTCATGGTGCCAAGAGACGCTTTCAGACAAAGGGGAAGGTCGGTGGTGTCTGGGTGGTAGATGACTATGCACACCATCCGACAGAGATTGCGGTAACGCTTGCAGCAGCACGACAGACGAATCCAAAGCGCCTCATCTGCGTCTTTCAGCCGCATCGCTACTCTCGTACGCAGCTTTTACGTGCGGAGTTTGGCCGCGCCTTTGAGGCAGCGGATCTCCTCCTCATTACGGATATTTATGCAGCAGGGGAAGCTCCAATTCCTGGCATCAGCGGTGAAACAATTCTGGAAGAGGTTGCGCGTCAGACAGGACAAGATACAGTATATCTTCCAGAGCGTGCGGATCTTGAGCGGTATTTAATGCAGCATGTCTTCAGCGGAGATCTGGTCATCACCATGGGAGCCGGAGATATTCTTGAAGTAGGGGAGGCGCTGGTACAACATTTGAAAGATCGTGCTTTGACACCGGACAACAGAGGGCAAATTGTCGTCGTCATGGGGGGGCCTTCTACAGAGGCAGAGGTATCGCGTCGTTCTGGGGGGGCCATTCTGTGCGCACTTCAGTCGCTTGATTATCCGGCCGTAGGCCTTGAACTAAGCCCGCAGTCCTTTGCAGAGGATATAAAAAAATATGACCCTGCCATTGTGTTTAATGCTCTTCATGGGAAATACGGAGAGGATGGTGTGCTGCAGGGGACACTCGACATGCTCGGCATTCCCTATACAGGTTCCGGTGTGTATGCGGCAGCACTCACGATGGATAAGGCCGCGACAAAACGAATATTTCGTGCAGAGGGGATTTCAACACCGCGCTCTCATGTTTTTTATGCCTGTGAAAGAGATGATCAGCTGTCTAAGCGGATTCTTTCACAGTTCCCGCCTCCGCTCGTTATCAAGGCCGCAGAACAAGGCTCAAGCATCGGGGTACATATCGTCATGTCTGCCGATGAAGTGCAAAGTGCAATTGATGAAGCGTTTACCTATGGCGATGAGGTGCTTGTTGAGGAGTTTATTCGTGGGCGGGAACTGACTGTTGTGGTATGGGGGGACCGGACGGCGGCAGAGGCGCTTCCTGTGATTGAGATTACAACGGAATCGGGACGCTATGACTATGAGAGCAAATATACGCCCGGTGCTTCCACCCACATTGTGCCCGCAGACCTTTCTCCGGAATGTACGGCAGCGGTGCAGCAGCTTGCAGTTCGTGCTTTTTCAGTATGTGGGTGCAGTGGTGTTGCCCGCGTCGATGTCATGCTCAGTGAGGATGAGGTGCCATATGCCATTGAGGTCAATTCGGTACCCGGAATGACGGAGACTTCTCTTGTTCCAGATGCAGCACGCGCGATAGGTCTATCATTTCCCGCATTATGTGAGAAGATCCTTTCCATGGCGGGGTATCGCAGATGAGTTCGCGCCGCGTTCTAAAAGGAGCATGCTATCTCTTTTGCATCGGTGGTGTTTTGGCCGGGCTGATCTACTCCCCGCTGTTTACGTTTCAGCAGCTCGTTGTGCATGGTTCTGTACAACTTGGTGCAGAGGAGCTCTGTGAAATTGCTCGCATTCGATATGGAGAACGGCTTTTTGCACTGAAGACCGATGCGATGACAGCGAATTTGCTCCATGACCTGCGTATTGAATCTGCTGTCGTACGACGTCAGCTTCCCAACAAAATTGAAATGGAGATTGTGGAGCGGGTTCCTCTTGCTACCGTTGCCTGTGACTATGGCTATTTGGATTTTGACCGACAGGGGAAGGTTATAGCAGGCTACCGCACACTCAAGGGAGCAGATATTCCGATCATTACCGGTGTGAAGCTGCACGATCTTTATATTGGCGACGATAATACCAGCCCACAGATTGAAAAAGTACTGGCATTTCTTCGTAAGATTGACTATACAGAAGTTGCGCAGCTTTCTGAGATCAACATTACCATGCCGGAGACTGTTGTTGCCTATACAAAGAATGCACTGCCCATACGACTAGGTGATCTTGACGGCATCGCAGATAAGGCAGGGCTGACACAGGATTTTTTACAGGATCAGAGAACCACACGCCATACAGTAGAGTTCGTGGACTTCAGCTATGATGCGCCATTTATCAAGCTTGCAGATCGAGAGACAACAGAAAGGGAATAAATGAAACGATTTCGGCAGGGGGAGTGGCTGCTTGCTCTCGTTTGTATCCTGATAGGCTTCATGATGGCTGTGCAGTTTCGTACAGCGCAGGATGCCAAGGACACGGTCTCTCAGCAGCGTCTTGAGGAAATATCGGATCGACTCTTGCTGGCAGAGCACGAGCGGAATGAACTCAGTGAAGAACTGCGTCGGATGAGAGAGGCAGCAGACGATCAGGAAAGCAATGCAGGAGAGGAGATGCTGCGCTATCGGGCAGGGCTTGTCCCCCTCGTGGGAGAGGGCGTCATTGTGCGCATGGATGATAGCCCAAAGGCTGCAAAATCCGGGGAAAATCCGAATCTTTACATCATCCATGATGATGATCTTCTCCGCGTCATCAATGAACTGCGTGCCGCTGGCGCAGAGGCGGTTTCCGTCAATGGGCAGAGGCTGACGGGAACCTCTGAAATCCGCTGTGCAGGGCCGACCCTTTCAGTCAATAACGTTCGTTCGTCAGCACCGTTTGAGATCCGTGCGATTGGGGATAAAAAATCTCTCGAGAACTCTTTGAAAATGCGCGGTGGTGTAGTAGAGACACTGGGGGTTTGGGGAATCCAGCTGGATATTACAGTCAGTGATGAGGTCTATATTCCCCCGTATCGAGGCAGCATCCGCCAGACCTATGCGCACGAGACCGCAGATCGGGAGGAGGCATCCAAATGATCTATATCGTTCTTGTGAGTTTAGCGATGGGTCTTGGCATCGGGTATTTCTGTCCGATTGTGATCCCTATAGCATACTCAAAGCTCTTTTCCGTGGCACTTGTTGCGGCTCTTGATGCTGCATTTGGCGGGCTGCGTGCAGCGGCAACGGAGAGATTTGACAATAGCGTCTTTGTGACAGGTTTCTTTTTCAATACACTTTTGGCGGCTGCACTGGTTTTTATCGGTGACCGTCTTGGTATTGACCTTTACTATGTGGCATTGTTGGCCTTTGGATTTCGTATCTTTAAGAATTTGGCGATTTTACGCCGATATTTGCTCAAATGGTATCAGGAAAAATGAAAAAAATCTTATCCTATGGAAATTTAGAGAAGTTTATGATAGAATTATCGTGGGGAATCGTAGATCACAATCAGAGCATATATTAAATATAGATATGATATGGAGGCTGAAGCTGTGTTCGAAATGGATGATAACTTTGAAGACTTTGCAAAGATCATCGTGGTCGGTGTTGGGGGCGGAGGAGGTAATGCCATCAACAATATGATCAACTCTGGTCTGGAGGGGGTTGAATTTGTCGTTATCAATACGGATGCGCAGGCATTGCTACAATCCAAAGCAGCGACACGCATCCAGATTGGTGAGAAGAGTACACGTGGTCTAGGTGCGGGCTCTCGGCCGGAGATTGGAGAGGCCGCTGCACGAGAGAGCAGAGAGGCCATCACCGATGCACTGCGAAATGCGGATATGGTCTTTATCACGGCGGGCATGGGCGGCGGCACCGGTACGGGCGCCGCGCCGGTTGTCGCTGCATGCGCACGTGAGCTTGGCATCCTCACGATTGCCGTTGTTACACGCCCCTTCTCCTATGAGGGTACATCGCGGGCACGCAATGCAGACACAGGAATCGAAAAACTGCAGCAGCAGGTGGATACTATTATCACCATTCCCAATGATCGTCTGCTCAAGATCATCGACAAGAGCACGCCGGTCACCGAGGCGTTCAGCAAAGTTGACAATGTACTTTGGCAGGCGGTCAAGGGCATCACGGATCTCATCACAAAACAAGGGCTTGTGAACCTTGACTTTGCTGATATTAATACAACGATGAAGAACGGCGGGACAGCGATCATGGGGCTCGGAGAGGCACGTGGCGAGGGGGCCTCCATTGCAGCAGTAAAGAGCGCAATCGAATCTCCGCTGCTTGAGACAAGCATTGAGGGAGCAACAGCCGTTATTGTGAACTTTATGGGCTCTAGTAACCTCAGTATGCTCGAGGTCACCGAGGCTTCTGAATGGCTCAAGAGTACGATTGGTCAACAGGCAAATCTTATCTGGGGCTTTGGCATTGATGATGCGCTCGAAGATACCGTTTCTGTCGCTGTCGTGGCAACAGGATTTGGCGTTATTCCAAGTGCTGATGTGGAGGAGGCGGTGGAGCAGCAGCCGGTCGATGAGCCAGCTGATTTCTCCATTCCCATGCCCAATAATATGTTTTCGCCGCGTATGGGGGGCACGCAGGTACGCGCCAAAGATTCATCTCCTGCGGGCGGTCGGGAACGGCTGAATATCGTCTCTCCGAATACTGCGGCCAGTGCGGAGGGGATGCTTGATATTCCACAGTGGATGCATAAACGCTGAGCCAGCGCGATAAAAAACGCCTGTTGCATAAGTAAATGTCTTATGCAGCAGGCGTTTTTGTTTGCCCAAAGAAGGAGCTCCAGTGCAGTCAAAGTTCTTTACATTACCCTTCCAGATCCGGCCGCAGATTTGCCGCTGCACGAAGATAGATATGGTGGATTTCCGACTGTGCACACGTCATATTGGCAAGCAGGAGCACACGGATGCAGCGTGGCAGACTGTTGTCTATGGCACATTGGCGTGCATCAAAGAGCGGCACAAGATCAAATCCGTCCATACGACGGATACCGGCTGTTGGGAATGCCGCAGTCAAATCTTCGGTTACACTGAAGATGGCTGCACCGATGTCGGCAGGAGAGATGGCGTTGGAGGTTATGAGTGCTGTGACAAGCTCCTGTGCTGCCTGCCAGATTTCTTCCGCATCATTGTGATCAACGGTAATGGCACCACGAATGCCTCGCATTGCTCTCACACTCCTTTATGAACATCCCAGATGAGGCGCAGGCTCAAGATAAATGCAATGAGATAGCCCAGCAGACCAATGACAGGAATCCCACCGACTTGTGGCTGCATATTCGTTGTGCACAACGTACTCGATGCGATGAGGCTCGCTGCACATAAAAGTGCCAGGATGAGCTTGTTGATCATCTTATCCAATCGTTGTACGGGTTCTTCAGAGCCTGTGAGGTCTATGTTGAGCTTTGCCTGCCCACTCATTGTCATTTTGAGAAGATCGGCAAGTTGCTCCGGGATCTGCACAGATTTGCGCAGGAGCATAAAACCTTCCTGCCGCACTTTATTTAGACTTTCCCGCCATGATAGTCCCTGTATGATGCCGAGGGAAAGGCTGCGGGCAAAGATCTCGAGAAAACTGACCTTTGGCGCACAGCGACGCATGACGATCTCAACAGTCATTACACCGCGTGCGAACATAGCAAGACCACTTGGACAGCCAATATGATGCAGTCGAAGAATGCCGAGAATTTGATTTGTGAGTACGCCCATATGCAGACCAGTGAAGTCCAGACTGCCATATTGCTCCATCATGACGTCAATGTCTTGGTAAAGTCTGGCGTGGTCAATGCGACCTTTTATGATGCCGAGCGATAGAACGGCAGCTTTCATTTCAAAGGTGTCATGTGTAGCGAGCGCGAGGATCGCGCGTCGCAGGGAAAGGCGATCCCGATTGCTGAGACGTCCCATCATACCGAGATCGATCCACACGATGCTCCCATTTCGGATACGGATGTTTCCAGGGTGTGGGTCTCCGTGAAAAAATCCATCCTCTATGATCTGTTTTGCGTAGTTCTCGCCCAGCCGACGTCCGACCTGCGTAATATCAACACCAGCTGCACGCAGTGCATCTGTCTGATCGAGTGGAATGCCGTCGATATATTCCATAACGAGGATGTGCTGCGTTGAGAGATCACGCAGCACTCTCGGACAGGAGATGAATGGATTCTCACGGTTTAGGTGAGCAAATTCCTCAATATGGCTGGCCTCGATGAGAAAGTCCATCTCCTGTTTGGCGATGTTCCACATCTCATCCATGAGCATACGAAAATCCATGACATCATCGCGGCTGACAAGCCGTATGATGGTGACGGCACGCTTCATGAGCATGAGATCCATCTGCATGATCTCATGAATACCGGGCCGTTGTACCTTGATGACAACATCTTCGCCAGAGGTTAGTGTCGCGCGGTGCGCCTGAGCGATGCTCGCAGAGCCGAGCGGGGTGCTGTCGATGGTGCGAAAAATTCGATTCCACTCCCGATGATACTCTTGTTCCACAATGGCAAGAATCATGGGAAAAGGGAGGGGATTTGCACCTGTTTGAAGCTTCATTAGCTCATCGCAGTATTCTGTTGGCAAAAAATCCGGGCGCATGCTCATGATCTGGCCAAACTTGACAAAGGTAGGGCCAAGATCTTCAAAGATGGCGCGGAGTTTTATGGGTGTAAAACCATGGACAATATCATGTTTTCGCAGCACGGAGACCATTTCACGCAGGCGCAGTGCGGCATTTTTATTTTCGGTGCCGTTCAGAAAGGCGCTCAGCATGATTGTCCCTCCATATTTGTGTGATATTCGTTTGGAGCTGTTATTCTACGGCTTTATATTTCTCGGCAAGCTGTTGTTTTACTGTCTCGTTGTTGAGGTACTCGTCATAGGTGGAGATGCGATCCACGACGCCCACAGGGGTGATCTCAATGATTCGATTTGCAACAGTCTGTGTAAACTCATGGTCACGTGAGGCAAATAGAATTGTTCCGCTGAAGGACATCAGACCATTGTTGAGTGCAGTAATTGACTCCAGGTCAAGATGATCTGTAGGTTCGTCAAAGAGCAGTACATTTGCACCTGACAGCATCATGCGAGACAACATGCAGCGTACACGCTCACCGCCGGAGAGTACCTCGGCACGTTTTTGGCTCTCTTCGCCAGAAAATAACATACGCCCCAGAAAACCACGTACAAATGTTTCGTCTGGATCTTTTGAATATTGACGGAGCCAGTCCACCAGGTTCAACTTTACGCCATCAAAATAGGACGTATTATCCGCAGGCAGATAGGTCTGTGAAGTGGTTACACCCCATTTGAATGTACCGCCGTCAGGTGTTTCTTCCCCCATCAGAATTTTGAACAGCATTGTCTTGGCGGCACCATTTGGTCCTACAAATGCGACTTTATCTCCCTTTTTTAGGGTGAAGCTAATGTTTTTGAAAAGCTGACGCCCGTCCATTTCTTTGGATAGTCCCTCTACAGTGAGAAGCTGGTCGCCTGCTTCTCGGTCGGGGGTGAATGCGATATACGGATACCTGCGCGCAGACGGTTTGATGTCATCGAGAGTAATGCGCTCAAGAAGTTTTTTACGTGAGGTTGCCTGACGTGATTTTGCGGCATTTGCAGCAAATCGTTGGATGAATGTCTGCAGTTCCTTGATCTTTTCCTCTTTTTTCTTGTTCGCATCTTTTGCCATCTGGAGCGCCAGCTGACTAGACTGATACCAGAAGTCATAATTGCCCGCGTAGAGTTCAATCTTGCCAAAGTCCACATCACAGATATATGTGCAGACTTGGTTCAAAAAGTGGCGGTCATGTGAGACGACAATGACCGTGTTCGGGAAATCAGCAAGGAAGTTTTCCAACCAGTTGATAGAGGAGACATCCAAATGGTTGGTCGGCTCATCGAGCAGGAGAATGTCGGGGGCACCAAAAAGTGCCTGTGCGAGCAACACGCGTACTTTTTCTGCCGGAGACAGTTCGTTCATCTTCAGATGGTGTTTGCTGTCTTTGACGCCGAGACCATTCAGCAGCTGCGCTGCTTCTGTTTCGGCATTCCAACCATCCAGTTCGGCGAACTCAGCCTCAAGTTCTGAGGCGCGCATGCCATCCTCATCAGAGAAATTGGGCTTTTCATAAAGAGCATCTTTTTCGTCCATGATGGCAACGAGTCGGGCGTGTCCCATGATGACGGTGCGCAGCACCTCCACCTCGTCAAAGGCATAGTGATCCTGCTGCAAGACAGCAAGCCGCTCCCCTGGGGTAATCTCTATGAGCCCGCCCGTTGGCTCAATATCGCCCGAGAGCAGTTTGAGGAAGGTGGACTTTCCTGCACCATTTGCACCGATGATGCCATAGCAATTTCCAGGGGTGAATTTTAGGTTGACATCCTTGTAGAGGACGCGTTTGCCGAATTGGAGACTTAGATTATTGACGGTGATCATCGCCGTGCCCCTTTCCTACTTGCGCAGGATTGCGCGGAACATCGAGAGAATGCTCTGACCGTACGAGTCGCCGGGAACAGCCCAACGTCCATTGAGATCCTCCCAGTTGCCGAGCGTTGTTGTGCCATAGACGCTGCGCACCAAATTGTAGCGCGGGTCAACGACGGGGTTGATGGGCTTACGGGTTGATACATATGCAAGCAGGTGTTGGATATGTGCGCGCACACCGATACGAGAGGTCGCAAAATAGGCGCCTTTGATCTCCGCACTCGTTGTCCCGAGACCACAGTAGTTGTTCTGATCCGGTGTGACAGTCCCGCCATAACGGAAGAAACCTGTTTCCTTCAATGCTTGGGCGAAGGCGACATCGGGACGAATACCCTCACGCGTTCCTTCCTCATAGTAGTAGGAAACAAGTTCGCGTGGAGAGACGGAAATCGCAGGATTCGGGTTAACACTCAGCAGGTAGTCAACGCATTGTTCCTGACTAGCAAGCGGCGTTCCGATGATGGCATTATCGTATTCAGAGAGGGTTTGTGGAATGCTGAACATCGGCAGCAGCGGCTCTTCTTGAGCAGGTTCAGCTGCATGGATGAGCATATCGATACGAGCACGGATGTCACTTTGCTCGGCTGCATTCGTATCGCGTCCTGTATGGATTTTCGTGGTCGTTTGTGGATCGTGCACACGGCGCGCTTCGCCGGTGGACGAGGCTGCCATAAATAGTACACCTGTCAGAGTAGCGGCGGCAAAACCGCACAGAAGAATGTTCTTTCGCAAAAGATGAGACCTCCCAGATGATTGTTTTAGGAAAACGGCATGTGCATCATTTTCCTACAGATAGTTGGATAAGAAAAAGCCTAATGCCAAAATAGTGAGTACCCATGCACTGCGCGGTACATTGCGATATGAACTGCCTGCCGCTGTCAAAATTGTCCAAAGCAGGAGTGCAGCACAAAGACCGGCTTTTATATCATGAGCAGCGAGAAAAAACGCGCCGATGACACAGGCCTCGCGTGCGTCCGTGGGGGCTGTCCACTCCTGTAGCTCATGCAGTGCACGTATGAGGAGCATGAGCCCCAATGCACCGACAGCAATGGCGGGCATCACGGGAAAATCCGCAATGGCCTGCATGAGCGGGGCACAGGGTAGGAGCGCAAGAAGCAAAAGGGCAGTGATCCCCGCAGTACAGGGGATCCCCCAAAGACACTGTTCTTTTGATGCTGTGGGCAAAGCGGCAGATATGGGAGCAATCGTCAAAGGGAGCGCTCCGAGCAGTGCGGACAAAAAGCTCATGGAAAAAAGACGTATGAGTATGCCACTGCTGCCCTTATCATCTGCCCCGACTTTTTCCTGTAATGCAAGCACTGCACCACTCTCTAGCAGCAGTGCGCATAAAAGTGCAAATATTAGAACTGCGGAGGAGAAAAGCTGCTCTGCTGATGGAAACGCCAATGCACCGATCACTGTATCCAGTTCCTCGGGCTGAAAAAATGGTGCCGCAGGAATCTCCCAAAACCCTCCCATCCATGTGAGCATACCGACGGATGTCATGCCAAAGACGAGTGCGCCTCGCATGTGCATTACGTGCAGGAGAAGCACGAGCATGATGCCGATACACGTGTAATAGGTCAGCGGATCGGAGAGCGTTCCGCCCATCGTCAGCGCCCATGGAGATGGGAGCAGAATATGTGTCAAGCCGCAGGCCGATGTGAGCATCGAAAGACTAAGTCCCAGAATAAGCCCTGTGCGGATGATGGGCGGAAGCCATGCTGTCAGATGATCACAGCAGCGCGTGCGTATGAGTAAGACAGCAGTGAGAGCTGTGATGGCGGAGATTCCAAACATTTCCTGCCAAGAGATCCCGCGTGCGATGATCTCTTCATAGACCAGCCACGCAGCGATTGCAGGAGATGGGAGGGCAATCTTTGTCCGTCCCTGCCACGATATGGCAAGTGTTCCAATGGCGCAGGTGAAGATTCCTGCCGTATAGGCAGCAGAAAAAGGGATGCCAGTGCGCGCGAGCAGTGAGGCAGTAAACACAAGTGAGAGAGAAGAAGCTATCGTGAGTGCAGCCGCATCCCCAAACGATACAAGCGCAGCACACGTTCGTTCTCTCATGCCATCCTCCGCGCGATGTTCTCCAACATTCAAAAAAACACTTTTATTTTACCACAAAACACGATATTTCACAAATACCAGCAACAAATGTTTTGTAGGATATGAAGCAGTATGAGAGCGTGTTATTTTCGTAAAAGTGCCTGCACAGGCTCATCCACATAGACACGGGAAAGATGTTCTGATACGAGGCTGATGACCTCGTAGTTAATCGTGTTTGCCCAGCGTGCGACCTCGTCCGCAGTCAGCGTATCTGAGCCAAATAATGTGACGACATCACCGAGTTTTGCCTCTGGAATGTCCGTAATATCGATCATACATTGATCCATGCAGATTCGTCCGGCGATGGGCGCGCGTTTTCCGCAGACCTCGACGGAGCCTTTGGCATAAGCGCGTATGTAACCATCGGCATAGCCGATGGGAATGGTAGCAATGCGTGTCTGTCTCTTTGCAATGAATTGTCTTCCATAGCCGACAGATTCGCCAGCACGCAACATTTTGATATAAATGATCCGTGCACAGAGTTTCATGCAGGGGCGCAGGTGGATGGGGCGGGATACTTCTTCAGACGGCCACAGTCCATACTGTATGACGCCAGCGCGTACCATATCGAAATGTGAGTTCTTGACATCGAGGATGGCGGCGGATTCTGCAATGTGTTTGATGGGGATGGGAATGCCCAGAGATTCGATTGCACTGCAAGCTTCTTGAAATGCGCTGATCTGTTTGTTCGTGAATGTTTTATCAAGAATATCAGCGGCTGCAAAGTGAGAGAAAGCGCCTTCGAGTTCAAGTCCCGGCAGAGTCGTTATGGCTTTTGCCATAGCGGGTGCATCCTTTGGGAAGACCCCAATGCGCCCAAGGCCCGTCTCAATGGGCAGGTGTATTTTAACAGATTTATTTTGGCGCACAGCTTCTGCAGAGAGTGCTCTTGCAAGATCCATGCGGCATACGGTCTGGGTAATATCCATCTCAACAATATCACGTGCACATTCTGGCTCGACAAGACCGAGAATGAGCAGGGGAGTAGTAAATCCTGCATGGCGGAGTTTCTGTGCTTCTGCGATGCTTGCGACAGCCAGATATGCCGCACCAGCTTCGATGGCCTTTCGCGCTGCGGCAATTGTTCCATGACCATAGGCGTTCGCTTTCACGACGGCGCAGAGTTTGACATCTTTTCGGAGACACTTCCGGATTTCATGATAATTGTGTGTAATTGCTCCCAGATGAACCTCAACCCATGCCGCTCGATTTGGCATTGGATACACTTCCCTTCGAATCTAATGATTTCAATTGCTTAGACCATGCTGTGCTGCTCCTCAAAACAAAATCGGAGGCAGAGCGTCGTTTGTCTATTTTACCGTATGCTGTGTGTTTGTGCAATGTATTCTTCTGTTAAAATGAGTGAGTAGATTGCAAGAATAAGTTGCACGGAAAAAAGATTAGCAGCTCGAAGCCTTACGGAACTCATGCAAGAAACATTCCTGTGCAGTATGGTAGCCGAGTTTCTTTCGCGGCAGGTTTCTGAGCCATTGTTGTATCGCAATTTGTTGTAAAAAGCGTATCTATGGATTTTTATATGTGCAACTTGATTATACAATCCACCCTGCAAAATCATGACCACCCGTCAAACGGGTGGTTTGCACGCCCCTATAAGGGGATAATACCGGCCAGCGTCTAAAGGCGCTGGCTTTCACTTTGTTCAAGCCATATTGCCCTTGACTCGTCACTGCCCTTAAAAGGGCGTTGGTACTACCTGCTTCCCTTAAAAGGGTCTTCGTACTCTTTCACGCTGAGTTTATCCAAGGCGATGTCATGCTTTTCCTGCTCTTGGATATATTTACGTATCGTTGCTTCATTCAACCCAACCGTACTTACGTAATACCCTTCCGACCAAAAGTGCCGATTCCCAAACTTGTATTTCAAGTTGGCGTGTTTATCAAAAATCATCAAGGCACTTTTCCCTTTGAGATATCCCATAAATTGTGATACACTGATT